>Ga0326728_10004606_pt1 | contig 40402 bp, 32 predicted proteins | sample MB3enrmetagenome_FD_207602 | JGI IMG/M metagenome (GOLD analysis project Ga0326728, IMG submission 207602) | Lab enriched peat soil microbial communities from McLean, Ithaca, NY, United States - MB31MN | ecosystem: Environmental > Terrestrial > Soil > Wetlands > Peat | place: USA: New York... | reverse complement strand
CTTCGTCGCTCGTCGCTAGGAGACACCCGGTATCCGTCGCTCCTCATTCCTTGAGATGAGAAAAATTAGGGCAACAACATACTTGACTAACGATGACCGCTCAAGCCAAACTCGAAGATGCCGTGACAGGGCTGCTAAAATCCCAGGGAGCGGATCGATCAACATCAATCGGCCATCTTGCGCGGGCGATCCATCCTGCGCGCAGCAACTTTAAATTCATGCTAGGTCTGGCTGCCTATTTCGATGAGTCTGGACACTCTGAAGATCCCGCATGCCGTTTTGTAGGCATCGGAGGCATATGTGCACCATCAGCGACTTGGGAGGAATTTGAAGGCAAGTGGCAGGCAATCCTCGATGAGGGATGCGGCGGCGTACCGTTTCACATGAACAAGTTTGCTGCCCAAGAAGAACCCTTTAAGGGATGGGATGAAAGCAGGCGAAAAGAATTCCTCGGGTCGCTGGTGAAAGTTGTTAAGGAAACTGACGCGCAGGTGTTCGGCGCAGTCGTTTCACTTGATGCCTACGCTATTGTGTGCCGAGGCATTCCCCAAGCAGAGAAGTTTCTTGGTGAGCCATACCACTTGTGCTTTCAGGATGTGACTCGGGCCGCCGCGCTCTCTGTAATCGGTTATGGCTTGGAACCCTCGCTGCGCAGCGTGGAGGATTGGCTTGAGTTCGAGAATAATGAGCGCGTTGCAATGGTCTACGCTCGCCAAAAGGAATACGGAACCATTTCCAGCCCAGCGGGTACTCTTCCCAAAAATATGGGCAGAGCGGAGAGCCTATGGTACGCCATCAAAGATGCAAATCCTCATTTTGGAAAATGGATGGGATCATATGCGTCTGCGATCCCTGAGGAGCTGAATTTTCTACAAGCCGCGGACCTTTTTGCCTATGAACTAACTCACGAATTCGAGAATCGAGTTCACAGGCCGAACGACCCGATGCGGTGGGCGCTGGCGGAACTGCTTCCGGGAAGCTGGAGGGACTTTCTGCATAAATTTTACGGTGTCCCTCAGCTTTTAGAATTGATGAGTGAAAGCGGGTTCTTAGGCCCGCGCGATCCCAGACATGGCCTCTCAATCCAAACTTCGATGGACGACATCATGCATCGAGATTTACTGTTCTCTCGTATGTACCAGAGAAGGTGCCGAAAATGAGCAAGCCTAAACCGCAGTCCGAAGAGTACACGCGATTCGAGAACCTGCTAGAAAAAGTTCTCACAGTTCCGAAAGCAGAGATAAACAGGCGCATCGAAGAGGACAAGCGCGAGAAGCGAACGCCTAAATCCTCTTCCCGCGCTTCTGTCTCTCGATCCAAGCCAGCCTAGACCGTCGTTTCTCCCACCTTGCCGGTCAGTTCTGCGTAAGTCAGTCTCTTCCCTGAAATCTGCGATACTGCCAGCGCGAATCCGCGTCAGTCTTGTCTTTGCGGTTGTTATATCTAAACGCCTGCTCATCTGCATACGCTTCAAGGTGGAAAGGTTCGACGGCAACATAGGTTCCATTCAAAGACCGCTTCAACAGGCTCCAGAAATTCTCTATGCCGTTCGTATGGACCTCTCCGCGCACATACTCTTCCAAGTGATTCACAGTCTCATGTACGAAGCGTTGCAAGTAGAGATCGTCATAGGATGGGAAGGCATCGGTGTAAACGGTGCCGGTTCCCACGATGTTTTTCAGAATCTCCCCCTGTAGAGTCTCGCGGCGAACGTTGGGGATCACCTTAGAGCGAACCTCGCGGGTATCGCGGTCCAGCATTCCCATGACAATTGCCTTGCCTACCGCGCCACGCTTCGGGCCGATCTTCGGACGCTTGGAGAGATGCTTATTGCTGATCTTGCCGCCCACGAAGGTTTCATCGACTTCGACGGGACCGCCGCCGCTCCCCAGTTTCCGAATGGAGCGATTCTTCATCGATTCACGAATGCGATGCAGCATGAACCAAGCGGACTTTTGCGTAACGCCGATGGAGCGGGCAATCTCATAGCTCGAAACGCCGTTCTTACAGTTCGCCAAGAGCCACATTGCCGGGAGCCATTTGGTCAGAGGAACGGCGGAATCCTCGAAGATGGTATTCAGCTTGACCGAATACTGGCGTCCGCAGTCCCGGCACTGCCAGCGGCGCTGAGTCTTGAGCCAATGCTGCCGTTCTCTCGGCATTAGGCACGCGGGGCACTCGGGGCCATTAGGCCAGCGCAGACCGGCCACGGTGTCGATACAGGTCTGCTCATCAGAGAAGTATCTGATTGCATCTGCAAGGGTTTTCACTTGGTTTTCCATAACAGAATCAGGATCGCACAGAATTCATCATTAGTCAAGTATATTATTGCCAAAATTAGCTCCCGTCGCCACCCGCCAGGGTAGTGTGAACAGGCCCTAGATTGCTGGTTGCCAATTCCCCGAGGCGTTAATCGAGCTTCTGGAGCACAGGTTCCGCCGCTCCGATCGGGAATAACCAAACCGAATACTGCACCATGACCCGGCGTTCCGCCGCAATGAACCTGCACGGTGCGAGCCGCCCGCAATCCCCCTTTGTATATACAAGCCAGGGTATTAGCATATACAGTGGCCCAACCTTGCGTCGAAAAAGGGCCTCCGGATGCCCCTTTTCTCGCCTTTTAGACCCCAAATCGCAAGCCCCGGCCCGAAAAAACCCCGCCCCCGGACGACTGATCACTGACCACTGTTTCTCCAGCCCTACTCCCTACTCCCTGCCTTGCGGAGAATTTCCCTTCCCCGGCGCAGAATAGTCCATAGAGGACAAGCCCGGATGACCCCTGAACTCTCTCCATCGGAGATGCGTCTACGTCGATGGGTTGGTTCATCGCACCAATCTATCGGGAAGCAAACCGGTCCAAATCGCGCCCTGCAAGGGGAGAAGAGAAGGCAAAAAGTTACCCTCAAGAGACGGTACCCCCCACCCCCCCCTCCCACTGACAGGCCCATATTCCACCCCAGCTTTTCAATAAACCACTCCGAATGAACAGCTTATAAAATACACCCCGTAACCAATCGGTAAACACAACTGGGCAAAAGACCTCGGTTTCTGCCCCAATTACCCCTCGTTGCAGGCCGTTTGTAGCGAAAGACACCCCTTTCTTGAGACCCCCATGTTCCGTATTGCGAGACGAATCCGCGGCTCGATTCTTCCCTTTCTGCGGTCCACCGCGATGCCCAAAGCGCGCCCACTTCGTCGCCGGGCTGGAAGCCGGGGTCACAGGGCAAACCCCTTGCGAGAGCGCGTTCCCACCGGTTTCGCTCTACACTGAAAGCACCATCGCTTCGATGGAGGGTTCAAGGCCGTGATGCGTCCGCAATCAAATCGACTGCTGCTGGCAGCGCTCCTGGTTTCGGTCGTCGCTCGGGGCTTCTCGCAGTCCGCCGCACTCGATCCCGCGGTCCTTGCCAAGGCCAACTCCGGCGATGCCGCCGCGCAAGTCCTTGTCGGCGAGAGCTATGCAAGCGGCAACGGCGTGGCGCGCGATTTGAAGCAGGCCGCCGATTGGTATCGCAAGGCTGCCGGGCAGGGCAGCATCGCCGGCGAACTCCACCTTGCTGTCCTCTACCGCGATGGAGGCAAAGGCTTTCCCCGCGACATGGCGCAGGCCGCGGCCTGGTATCGCAAGGCCGCCGAGCAAGGAGATCCCGGCGCGCAAGGTACGCTCGGCGTCCTTTACTCCATGGGCCAGGGCGTTCCACACAACGATGTCGAAGCCTACTACTGGTTAGACCTCGCGGCGCAAGTCAAGGGGCCGAGGCAAGAACAGTACGCCGCCAACCGGCAGATGGTCGGCGCCCACATCACCGCCGACGAGTTGGAGGCCGTCGAGGAGCGAGTGGCCCAATGGCTTGCCGCCCATCCAAGGCCCGCGGTTACCGAGTGACTGGATGCTCGGCGACTGCCAGGATGTGGCCGCTGTGGCGATCGGCGAGGAAAACAACCAGTCGCAGATTTGCGCTTTGACTGGCGTTCCTCATTTCGCCTGGGAGCTTCAGGGTAAAGCTGCGGCCGGCTGCAGCGTCCGTGCCCATAGCCTTGAGAACCCGCACCACCGCAACATGGTGCAGAGTACGGCCCGCATTCTCGCCCCTGGCTACGGCCGACGTGGCCGCGTCTTCGGCCAGTGCGGCGACCAGCGTTCCGTGCAAGCCGGCCGGCGCGCGCGCCGAGAAATGGACCGTATCGTCCGTACTGCCGATATCCTCAACCTGAATCTCCGGTTTAGGGCTGGCCGCGGCGCGGGCAATCGCTTTTTCAAGGGACACCGCATCGCTACCCACAAACTGAGCCGATCCATCCACCACCATCTGCGGCGTGTAGACGTCGGACAAGCCAAAGTGGGTTGCATACTGCCTTTGCCGCTCCGTTACTGTGTCCGATGAGAAGGGGTCGCGCCAGCCGAGGCGATCCCAGTAGGTCACATGCTCGCTCAGTACGATGGCCTCCGCTCCCGGCACAAATTGCGTGGAGTCCAGCCGGGCAAGCAGAGCATCCGCCGGTGGACAATCGGAGCACCCCTCTGAGGTGAAGAGCTCCACCAGCACCGCCTGGCGCCCCGAAGATGGGGCTGTTGACTCCTGCCCCCCGGCGCGATGGCCAAAAGCAGAGAGAGCCAGCCACACCCCTGCGGCGGCAAAGCTCGAGATGAGGCTGACCTTGCGGATCGGGCTGGGGATCGGGGAAGCCACTCACGGATTGGATTACACGGGACCGGGGAAAGTTTCAGAAGGGAAGTCCGGTATTCTAGCCTGGATGCAGCTCTCCTCGTTGCTTCGCGCTTGCACGCGCATCGCCCTAGTTTGTCTCGCTGCTCTGGCGCACGGCGAAGCCCCCGCACAAACCTCCTCCGTGACACTCACCCCGGCATTCGTCGAGGCCGGCGTGCCGGTGCTGATTCACGTGCAGGCGGCTGGAGTCGTGGGCGCTGACGGCGAGTGGCTCGGCCGAAGGATCCAGTTCTTCCCCGGCCGAGGCGGACATGGCTGGTTCGCCCTGGCGGGCATTGACGTTGAATCACCGGTTGGACCTTCCACGCTCCACATCGTCGTCCACAACGGTAGTGGCGCGCTCGATCTCAGCCGCACCGTTGTGATCCATCCCGCCCATTACCGCACCGCTTCGCTCACCGTACCGCCCAAATTTGTCGAACCCGGCCCGGAGGAGCTCAAGCGCATCGAGGCCGAAAGCCAGCTCAAGGCAAACGTCTTTGCGGCAAGCGCGTCCCAGCCGCTCTGGTCCGGCAGCTTTCGCGCCCCGGTCACCGCGCCGCCTACAGACAGTTTCGGCACCCGCCGCATCTTCAACGGCAAACTGGCCAGCATTCACAAGGGGATGGATTTTCGCGCCGCCGCGGGCACACCGGTCCGAGCCGGTAACAGCGGCCTGATCGTCCTGGCCCGCCCCCTCTATTACGAAGGCAATTGCGTCGTCATCGACCACGGCTTGGGCCTGTTCACGCTCTCCATGCATCTGAGTCGCATCGATGTGCATGAAGGGCAGCGCGTAGCCACGGGCGTCCGTCTGGGTCTCAGCGGCGCAACCGGCCGCGTCACCGGGCCCCACCTGCACTGGGCCGTCCGCTGGCAGGGTGCCTACCTGGACCCCGCCACGCTTCTTCGTCTTAACCTCGACTCGGTTCGCTAGCGCGAAACGGCCTGCTCTTCCTCAACCCCGTTGTCGAGTGCGGCATCCAGGCCTGCTGCCTTTTCTTCCCGCAGCGCCTTGAACGCCCCGTAGACAAACCACCCCAGATACCACCCGTCGATGAACTTGTAGGGAGTCTCCCCGGTGGTGTAATGACCGCAGGGCAGGACGCGCGGCTCAAAATTCAATCCATTCTCGCGGAAGGCATCTACGACCTTGAGCGAATACTCTTTGGGGAAAGTCAGGTCGTAATTGGCATAGACCAGCAGCACCCTCTTCGCCGGCCCGCCAGCTGCGGGGCCGGCAAACCTGGAGTAATAGCTGCACGGGCTGATGGCCGACCAAAGTGCGCGCAAACGGTCCTGCGTCAGGCCGGCGTCTTTGAGCGCCTCCATCACGTGGCGCGTGCTTTGTCCCGCCCACACCACATCCCCAAATGCTGTAGACGCGTGATTGAAGGCATTCACCCTGAGCCGCGGATCGTGCGCACTGGCCAGGAACGCGTAGCACGAACCCAGGCTCGTTCCCAGCACGCCGAAGTGCTCATAACCCTGCTCTTCCAGCCAGTCGAGGCAGCAGCGAACGTCGACAACCGCCTGCCGACAGGCCGACAGCGTGCGCCCGATATTCGCGCTCACGGCATAGTCCGAGCGCTCCAGCTCCGTAGGCCGGCGAATATCGTGGTAGGGCATGGAGAGCCGCAGCGCGGAGACCCCCATGCGGTTGAAGATCCTGCACAGCGAGTTGTGGCTGAAACCGTCGGAATTCCACTGCGGCAGCACTACGATGGCTTGTTTCGGCCTCCGCGGGTCCTGGTGCGCTGGCGCCTCATACCATCGGGCGTTCGCCACGTCGTTTTCCGGATGCAGCGTCCGCTCCGCCGAAGTGAAGCGAAGGTATTGCGCCGGCGGCAGCTTCCCCTTCGCCGCCCGCTGCTTCAGCGCCTCGTCTCTCTTAAGCGTCTCCGGGCGCACATTGGTCGGAAACAGCTGCGGATGCCGCTCTTCCAGCCTGAAGTCCGTTGGCCGCTTGTACCCAAAGAAGATGTCGCTCTGCCGGATCAGAAGCTCATTGATGCGGACCATCGCTGCTTCGGCCGCATCGGCATCGCGCAACACCTCCGGCCCCCGCGCCGCCGCGCCAAGACCATGGGTCTCCAGGAAAGGCTCGATCCACTCGAATCCCCACTCCAGCGGCCTCACCACGCGATTTGCATCGCGCGTGGTCAGCCGTGTCTCCCATTCATACATCCAGCGCGCGTATCTATTCTTCAGCATGGTTCTTCAGCATGGGCTTTGAGCATGGTCGCTTCACAGAGTTTATCAGCGCAGCCGGTCCGGAAAGATGAGCGGGAGATGAACCGATTTAAGGGCGCACTCGCCTTGGCATGGCCGTGACAGCCCACAATGAGGTGAGCATTGTGATAAGGGAGATGATCCCCAGCGAAATCACGCAATAGAGACACCAAAGCTCAAGCACCGACTTCTCGATGTGAGTCAGATACAGCGAGAAGCCTAGCCCGATTGCTGCCACGGCCGCCGCCATCCTTCGTCTCCGAGTCAGCCCAAGCCCCGCGAGGGCCATGTAGCCCGCAATGCCGATCGCCGCCACGGGAACGTGGGCGACTTCGGAATAGCGGCTATGATTCACGATGCCGCAGTCCCACTTTTCGTTGATCGAACAGGGCTGGGCGTCGGTCGAGTAGTGAGTGCGCAGCGCCAGAACGGAGACGATCACGCCTGCGAGGGCAAGAAAGGCAATCAGGTATCGCATGGTTATGAGTGTGATCGTACCAGATCGCCGGGTGCGCGATACCATAACCAGATGGAGCAATCGACTGGCGGCCAACGCGTCGCCTTCTTCGGCGGCAGTTTTGACCCGCCCCATCTTGGCCATCTGGCCGTCGCCCGAGCCGCCCATGCCGCCCTCGAGCTCGATACTGTGCTCTTCGCCCCGGTGGGCTCGCAGCCTCTCAAGCCGCACGGCTCTACCGCCAGCTTTGAAGACCGGCTGGCCATGACCCGTCTGGCCATCGCCGGAGTTCCCGGCCTCTCGATCTCGCTCGCCGATGCGCCCAAACCCTCCGGCGCCCCCAATTACACCCTGGAAACGCTCGAATCCCTGCGCGCAGCTCTCCCACCGGGCAGTTCTCTTTTCTGCCTTATGGGAGCCGACTCCTTCTTGGGACTGCATCGCTGGCGTCGCGCCGATGAGATCCCTTTTGTAGCGCCGCTGATCGTCGCCTCCCGCCCCGGCCAGCCTCTCGATGGCCTCCGGGCCGCATTACCCTCCGGCTTGACCATAGAAACCGCGCCCGAGGCGCCCCTGGGTACCTCCGCGGCCAAGCCTGAGGTCCGGTCTTACATCCTGCATAACCTCGCCAGAGAAACCTCCCCGTTCTATCTTCTCCCCGGCCTGGATGTCGAGATCAGCGCCTCCCAGCTCCGGGAACGGATTCGCGATCAAGTTCTCGCGGCTCCGGAAACTCCCGCGGCCAGCCACGAGTTGCTGCCCAAGACCGTTTTGGAGTACATCCGTTCTCACGGCCTATATCGATAGCTTGCCCCGCTTCCCGTGAGGGGATACGATGAGGCTTGGAGAGCCACTCGAACGAATGACGCCAACCGAAGCACGCCAGCAAACTCGCATTCTCGTTCAGGCCGCGGCCGCCGCCTGTGAAAACAAGAAAGGCCAGGAGACCCGCATCCTCGAGCTCGACCCCATCGACGCCGGCCTCTCCGACTTCTTCCTCGTCACCTCGGCCACCAACGACCGCCAGGCCGTTGCTATCGCCGATGAGATTGAGGACCGCCTCAAGAAGGAGTTCGGGGTCTTGCCCAATTCCGTCGAAGGCCGCCGCCAGGGCCAGTGGATTCTCCTCGACTACGTGGATTTCGTGGTCCACGTCTTCCTCACCGAGCGCCGCGCCTTCTACGACATCGAGCGCCTGCGCAAATCCGCCCGCCCGCTCACTCCGAGCGAATTCGACGCCGAGCTCAAGGCAGCGCTTGCCGAAAAAACTCGCGCCGCCCGAGGCAAGGCCTTAGCCAAGTCCGGTCCGGGCTTTGGAAAGACCGCGCCCGCGCAAAAGCCAAAGAAACCCGCAAAAAAGGTTGCATCGCGCGGAAAAGCCGCCCCGGCCGGGAAGGCTATCGCAAAATCCGCTCCGAAAAAGGTCCCCGTAAAGAAGGCAGCCGCGAAGAATTGAAGTCGGCTCCGCTGGGCCTGAGTTGCGCTCCCCTAAAGCTCATCGGTTCCTCCGTCCGAGCGCGAAATAGAAGGGGGACCCGATCGCTCAGGTCCCCTCTTGTCGTGCGGAAGTTCGGTTTGGTTAGAAGGTGATGTGCAGGCCCAGGCGAATGTTGCGGGCCTGCTGATACTCGTAGGGCTTGCCGTACCAGCTGTTAACCGTGATCGGGCCAGTGCCCGTGCCGTTTTGCGCGCCGTTGTTCATCGCCGCCGTGTAGTTATACTTGCTCATGGCCGCCGAGTAGAAGTTGAGGCCGTTGCCGATGAAGAGCCCGTTGGGGGCAATGAAATTGCTGCCAGTGTAGTCGGAGTCGATGTTCTGCCAAAATGCGACCACCGTATGCTGGTTGAGAACGTTGGCGAAGGTTGCGTCGAAGCTGAGAGTCTTCGACTCGCCCAGCTTCACGCTCTGCTTGAAGTTGAAGTCCGTATCGGTGTACCAAGGCGTGCGCTTGGTGTAGGGCGCGCTGGTGGTGATCGCACCCGTGGTCGCATTCTGGGTCACATCGATCCACTTGCCGCGATTAACAATGTCGGTCGGGAAGGCTGGCTGGCCGGCATAGGAGTAGCCCACATCCAACTCGCTGGTCAGAGGGGTGCCGCTATAAGCCGACTGAAAGACGCCGAAGTCGGTCGCAAAATTCTTGAGCCACGGAAGTTGGTAGTAGACGTAGCCCTTGAGCGCGTTGGGGCGGTCGGTGGCGAGCAAACCGCTCGACGATCCGCCGTTTGCATTCCACGAGAAATATGGCTCGTCGAAGGCGCGGCTGTTGTTGGGAGCATTGCGGCCGCCGCCGCCATCGCCAAGGTCGGAGCTGGTCAATCCGGCGTAGTTGCCACGGAAGGTGCTCCAGGTGTACGAGAACATGCCCATCCAGTGCTGGGCGACTCCCTTCGTCAGCCTGAATTCCAAGCCGTCGTAGCTGCGGGCGGCGGGAATCACCGTTTGCTGCGCCGGGCAGGTATTGTTCACGCAGTCGGGCGGCACACCGTACAGAAAGTTCCAGAAACCGTTAAAGGTGCTGTTGACGCCCTGGCCGGGGTTGACAATGACGAATGTCTCGCCGACTGACGGGTTGAAGATGGCCGAATCCTCGATGGCGTGATCCAGACGTCTGCGGTCCCAGCGCGCCTCGAAGGCAAGGTTGGGCTTGATTTGGTAGTCCACGCCAAAGCTCGAGTCGTGCTGCGCGTAGGGCTTCATGCCCGGAGCCGTTCCCTCTTCCGTGACGCTGCACGTGGAACAGGTCGTCGGGTTGGCGCGGTTGTTTTGGCCTTCGAGGAAGATCAAGCTCGAGGACGAGGGCGCCGTTCCGCCAGCCCAGTTCACCACCGGGCTGCTGCCGCTTCCGATACAGTAGCTGCCGACACTGTTGAATGCTGGGGTGATGCCTGCAAGGCTGGGTTGCATCAAGGCGAACCAGCACTCCTCCCAGATCTCGCCGCCATACGAGCCGATCGCCAGGTTCAGCTTCATCTGGTCGTAGAACTCGCCATAGCCGCCGAAGACCTTCATCTTCCCGTCCTTGAAGACATCCCAGGCCCCGCCGATGCGCGGAGCAATCTTGTCTCCCCAACCGAAATTGATGGGCCGGGTGATCTTCTGGGTGATGGGCTGGTTCTCAGCCGGCAGATACTCGCGCTCGACGCGCAGGCCGGCGTTGACGGTAATGCCGTGCCCGATCGTCCAAGCATCCTGGGCAAAGAAGCCATGATTCAGGGCGGTCGCGGTGCCGCCCGTGCCGTAGTCGTTGATGTTGATGACGCCGTAAGTGCCCGTGCAGGCGGGATAGCCAGTAATCGCCTCGACGCCAGAGGGGGGCACAACAGGCGGGCCAACGCTGCCCACAGTGCCGCAATTCGCATCGCCCACAGGCCCGATGGGAGTGTAGGGGCCCGAGACGCCGGGGTAAACCTGGATGTCCGGCTCGTTGTAACCCTGATTGATGAGGTTGACGTTGCGGTGCAACTGGTAGCCGAACTTCAGGTTGTGGGTGCCGATTCTGCTCCCGGATTTGAACCAGGCAAGATCCTGGTCGAACTGGGTCGCCTTGTTGGAGTTGTAGTGGGTGAAGTTCTGGGAAATCGGCGCGCTTATGAAGCCGTTACCTTGAGCCAGGGCCGGTGCGCTGGTCGACAGCAAGACACCGTTGGTGTCCTTGGTGGTGCCCGCGCCGTTGGCTACCCACTGATCGATGACGCCGCCGGTCGGGTACCCGTAGTCGTGGTAGTTCTCAAAGTAGTAGCCGAGCCGGGTAGTGGATACCAGACTGTTGGTCAGGGTGATGTCCGCGCCGGTATTCAGGGTCATATTGGGCGCCGTGTAGCCGAAAGTGTGCGAATAGATCGATGGATCGATGAAATTGGCTCCAGGGGTGCAGGTAAAAGACGCACCCGTTCCGGAGCATCCCGTCACGACGTTGAAATAGCCCTGAACCGAGTCGGGGGTTGGCATCGACTCGCCGGCCTGCCGTTGATCCTGGGTGAGCCACGAGGCATAGACGCGAACCTTCGACGTCACCTCTGCATCGATGCGGGCGTAGCCGTAGTCGGTATGCGTGTTTTGGCTGAACGGTATGACCCCGCCGTTTGGGCCATAGTTCACAAAGCGCTCGTATGCATCGTACTCGGGGTTGAAGCCGGCAAACAGGGAGACACGCTCCTTGAGCGCCTGGTAAGTGCCGTCCGGGATGCCGTAGAGCCTGGGAAACAGATCCGCGATCGGGCCGCCGATGGTGATGCCTGGGAAGAGATCGCTGGTGTGCGGCCGGATGGGTTGGTAATCCTGAGCCGTCGGGTCGATAGCTCCCCAAGAGGTAGTTGTGCCGCTCGAGCTCGGATCGTAGCGCAGGTCCGCAGTCGGCGATCCGTTCATTGCGCCGTCCTGGAACGACGAGAAGATCTGGCCGTGCCACTTGTTGGTGCCCTTGTCCAGGATGACGTTGACCACGCCGCCCAGCGCGCCGCCGTACTCGGCCTCAACGCCAGAGGTCTTCATCTGCACTTCCTGGATGAAATCCATGGGGACGTTGGTGTGCGAGTAGCCGCCGATAATGTTGGCCGTCTCCTGGCCTTCAACCAGGTAGGAGTTCTCCGAGTCCGCGCCGCCGCCGATCGAGAAGCCAAAGGCGCCGCCGTTGCTGCCGTTGCCGGGCGAGACGCTGCCGGATCCGTTACTCGTCATATTGTTGCCCATGAGTGGCTCGTTGCGCGCCGCCGGAGCAAACTGAATTACCGACTGGAACGAAGTTCCGTGCGGGACATCCTGAAGCACATCCTCTGGAATATTGGTCAGAGTGGTGTTGGTGGTCGTATCGATCATCGGCCCTTCCGTCTTCACTTCGACCACGGTGTTGACCGCGCCAATCTTCATCGTCAGGTTCACCGTGGGAAGGTGGCCGACCTCAAGCTCGAGCCCCGACTGCTTGAGGGTCTCGAATCCCTGCGCCTTGACCACCATCGTATAGGTGCCGGGCGGCAGGTTGGCAAAGCGGTAATAGCCCGCCGCATCCGTGCGGGTCTCCTTGGAGCCCACCAGGGTCGGAGTCGTGACCGTTACGGAAGCTCCCGCCACCACTGCGCCCGAGGGATCCTTCACTGTGCCCTGCATGCCGCCGGTCGTCTCCTGAGAGTAAGCGGGCTGTTGTAGGGTCTGGATCGTGAAGCCCACGGCCAACGCCATTGCAAACACCAAAGCTGCGCCTTGCAACCGGAAAATTCGCATTGAACTCCTCCAAAAAGTTAGCTGGGATCGCGAGACTGAACCGAAACCTCTCGACCCTCGTATTGTGCTGCGGCGTCTCGGTTGGGGGGGCGGGCCGATCCGCAGGTGATTTGCAAAAAACTGAATGATCCTAAGATCGAGAACCGGGTCGGGCTCCAGCTCGATGAACCGAAAAGTCGCCGCGCCCAAATCCTCAGGTAAATCCAGGGACTACTTGTTCGAATATTCACTGCATGACGGTTGCCATTCTTCATCCCTGAGCAAATAATTCATTTGTCGCTGAAAATAAAAGATTTATTGGCATTCCGTCGAGCTGGCCAAACAGGGTGAAATATGGAATTGCGGAGAATCTAATGACTATATTCCAAATATGGGCATCACCTCTTGTTTTTGGGGAATCCTGGACTTCCAACCGCAGCCAAGCCCCGCCAATGTGGGGTATTCTCCTTCCCATGAACCTCTCGGTCGTCCACATCGGCACACGGCTCAACTCGAAAGACAGGTTCAACGCCCTTGCCCAGGATTACCTCGAGCGCTGCTCTGCCTTTGCACGCTTCGAGTCCCTCGCCTTTCGCTCCGAGGAAGCACTGGTCGAGTGGCTTGGCAGACAGCAGGGACGGACGGCTGCTATCTCCGTATTCCTGGACAGCGGTGGCCGCCAAATGACCTCTGAGGCCTTTGCCGGCTGGCTCGGCGCCCACCGCGACCAAGGGACCCAGCACATCGTCTTCGCCGTGGGTCCGGCCGACGGTTGGTCGGAAGACGCTCGCGCTCGCGCCCGCTTGCTGCTTTCACTCGGTCCCATGACCCTGCCCCACTCCCTGGCCCGCCTGATCATCGCCGAACAGCTCTATCGGGCATTCACAATTCTCACTGGCCACCCCTACCACGCCGGACACTGAGAGTTCACAGATTGCAGATGACAGGGAAGAGAATGCCGTTGGCCTTTGGGCTGCATCTTGACCTCACACGTCTTCAAATGCAGGCGGTCATCTGTAAGCTGTAACCTGTCATCTGTCACCTGTAATCTGTTATGACCGATTCCCGTCGAGGATTGATCCTGATCAACACCGGCTCCGGCAAGGGCAAGACCACCGCTGCCATGGGTACCGCCCTGCGCGCCGTGGGCAACGGCATGAGGGTCCTGATGCTCCAGTTCCTCAAGGGCTCCTGGCACTACGGCGAGCTCGATGCCGTCCAGGCATTCGGAGGGAACTTCATTCTCAAACAGATGGGCCGCGGCTTTGTGAAGATCGGGGGCGCCCAGACCGACCCCGAGGACATTCGTCTGGTCGAGGCTGCCTGGGTCGAGGCCCGCGAAGCGATCTATTCCGGCGAATGGGATATGGTCGTTCTAGATGAAATCAACTACGCCATCGGCTATGGGATGCTCGATCCAGCGGCCGTGGCCGAGGCCCTGCGCGGCCGCCCGGAGATGGTTCACGTCATCCTCACCGGCCGTAACGCGCACCCCCTGCTGGTCGAGCTGGCCGATACCGTCACCGAAATGCGCGAGGTAAAGCACGCCTATCAGAAAGGCATCCTCGCCCAGCGCGGCATAGAATACTGACAGCGGACAGCCAAGTGCTGACAGTTCCGGTTGGCGGTTCCTCGCCGCCAGACTCGAGTAGGCAGTCCGCTGCACGGCTTGCTGTTCAAGGTCATCTGTAACCTCTCATCTGAGAAGCGAGAAAGAGTTCGAATGTCCTGGTTCAAGCGCGAAGATGGCGAATTTGAGGTCGGTTCCGGCCCGGACGGAACTCCCGATGCGGCCGGTAGAACGGTCCGCACCGAGGGCCTCTGGATCAAGTGCGTGGGCTGTCGCACGGTCATCTTCAAGGCCGACTTTGAAGCCAACCTGAGCGTCTGCCCCAAGTGCCAGTACCATTTCAAAATCGGTGCTCGCCAGCGAATCGAACTGCTGCTCGAACCCGGCTATGAACTGGTCGACACAGGTTTGCGCTCCACCGATCCGCTCAACTTCACTGACGTGAAGCCCTATAAGCATCGGCTGCGCAAGGCCCAGGAAGCCACCGGCCTCGATGACGCCATTCTCAACGCGATCGGTCAGCTTGGACCTCACTCCGTCGTTCTCAGCGCCATGGAGTACGCCTTCATCGGCGGGTCCATGGGCGCCGTTGTGGGCGAGACCATAGCCCGCGCCGTGGACCGCGCGCGCCTGGGCGCCAAGCCTCTCATCGTGGTCGCCGCCTCAGGCGGCGCGCGCATGATGGAAGGCGTGGTCAGCCTCATGCAAATGGCCAAAATCTCCACCGCGTTAGCCCAGTTGGACGACGCCAAGGTGCCTTACATTTGCGTCCTCACCGATCCCACCACCGGCGGCGTCACTGCCAGCTTTGCCATGCTCGGCGACCTCAACATCGCCGAACCCGGCGCCCTCATCGGCTTCGCCGGTCCACGTGTCATTGAGCAGACCATCCGCCAGAAACTCCCCGAAGGCTTTCAACGCTCCGAGTTCCTGCTCGAAAAGGGCTTTCTCGACGCCGTGGTCCACCGCCGCGATCTGAAGTCCTACCTCATTCGCGCGCTGGACTTTCTGAAAATCTAGATTTGCCTGTCCTCGAAAGACGCCTGGACCTGTTACGCCCAAAGCCCCGGAGAATCTCCGGGGCTTTGGGCTTTGTGTCGAGTTTCACGTGAAGGGTGCGCTAGAACTCCAGCCGCAACGCGAGCTGCAAAACGCGCGCACCTGTGTTGGTAATGGAAGTGCTGACGCCGGAGATGACGCCGAATTTCGCCGAGCTCTCGGTGATATCGGTGTTAAACGGGTTGCCGCCCTGGCCGTTCGTTGGAGCCAGGAAGCTGGGATGATTGGTGGAATTGAAGGCATCGGCGCGAAACTTGAGGTTGACCTTGTCCTCCCAGACCGGAAAGGTCTTGCCCAGCCCTAAGTCAAGGTCAAAGAAACCGGGGCCGCGCAGGTTGTTGCGCGAGCCCACCTGGAAACCCACGGGACCGGTATAGTCGGCGGTTGCGGGCGCATCGTCGGTCTTATAGGCCCAGAGGGTTCCGGTGGCGTCCTTATGCTTATTGAGCTTCAGATCCGAGATGGGCCCCGTGAGAATGGCGGGCGCGTCGTTGGCGTAACCGGCCACAAAGGCGTTGGCGGCCGCGAAGTAGGCGTTCCCGGTGTGCCAGCTGGGAAGACCGCTGATCGACCAGCCGCCGATCATCTCATTCGCCCATAACGGCGCGCTCGCCGCGATGCTTCTTCCCCGGCCGAAGGGAAGCTCGTAGATGAAGTTGCCGTTTAGATAGTTGGCCACGTCGAAGTCGGAATTGCCTCGGCACAACCGCGACCGCAGTGCATCGCAGATGAAGCCGTACCCGCCGATGGCCGGCGCGTTCGCGACCACTGAGACGTTGTCGATCGAGTGAGCCCAGGTGTAGTTGATGTCGAATTGCAACCCATAGCCGGCGTTCTTGTGCAGCGTCGCCAGCATCCCGTTGTAACTTGAGAATCCCTTGTTGGTGTAGTAGGTGAACTCGGAAAACTGAGAACCCATCCCTACGTTGTCCGGTATCAGTCCGTAGGCGGAAAGCGCCTCGACAGTGTCAGCAAAGTCGCCGCGGTAGGGAAGAGGCGCAAAGCCGTTTGCAACCAGGTCGGTATTGTTCGCAAAGCCAAGGGAGGCCCCCAATCCGGGAGGAAGAATATCTTCAAACCACGGCTGGGGAGCAATGGCGGTGCCTGCGCGAACGTTCTTCTCCATCAGCCCAAAGGCGGTGCCCATCAACTGCCCCGAAGCGTTGTCCGGGAAATCGATCAACTGGTTGGCATCCGTCTGCCCAAGCAAACGCCTGCCCAAGCGGCCGACATAGTTGACCTTCAGAATGTAGCTTTGCGGAAACTCGTGCTGAATGCCAAAGTTGTACTGGATCGAATAGGGTGTCTTCAGTTGATTGTCGACGCCCTCATTAAACGCCGCCCCGTTCGCCAGGCCATACGGAGATCCCCGGTTGACGAACGGCGTAAACGGTGGTTTAATCGCCGCCGGAGCGACCGGACCAGGAGGAGGGCTGGCGAAGCCGCTGAATCGCGGGTCGGATTCTAGCGAGGCGATTGCGTCGCTGCCGCCGAACGGCAAATTCGCGCTGGCCTGGAAAAGATAGGAGTATTGGGAAGCCTGGTACTGAACGGCATTCACTACGGTGTGATCGTAGATAATGCCGCCTCCGCCGCTGATGACAGATTTGCTGTCAAAGCTCGGGCTGTACGCAAAGGCGAGCCGGGGAGCGAAGTTTCCGTATTGCGGACTGAAGTAGCCCGGAGCGTTGTTGGCCTTTCCGCCCAGAACGTAGTTGACGCATGGAACCCCGGATCCGATCGTTGGGTTGCAGTCGGTGCTCGGACCCGATACTCCGGCCGCGCTCTGTGCGATGCGCGCACCGAAGAACTGATTGAAATTCAGATTGGGCAGCGATTCGATGCCATGCACCTCATACGGCACACTGTAATTCTGCCAGCGCACTCCGTAGGAGATCGTGAGCGATGGGGTCAGCTTCCACGTGTCGCCGGCGTAGAGTTCGGTTTCGTAGAAGCGATAATCTGCAGACGAGCCGGTCCCTTGTGGGACCGGATTGCCCTGGGCGTCGTAATTGAAAGTGCTGCTGACCGACTGGTACCGGCCCAGGGCGAACGTCATTTCACTATCATAGGAAGCTATGGACGCACTGTCGGTGGCTAGGTCGGAAGGCCGCAAGCTGGGCTCGCTCCCGGTCGTATTGAGATTCGGCAAATGCCCGCCCAGGCCCACGGTCGGCTGGTTGTAGTTGAGAAATGTGGTGCCGCCCGGGTTCTCATATTTGAAGGTTCCGCCGAAGGTGAAACCATGCTTGCCCTTCTGCCAATTGAAGTCGTCTCTGATCACAGGGATCGGATACGTACGGGTCTGGGCATTGACGGCGCTGGCATAGGGCGCATCCATAAAAGTACCGCCCGAAGGGACGCCGCCGAACGAGTACTGCGTGATTCCGGTCGGATTGTAGGTGTTGGGGAAGCTGTAATTCTCAATTGTTTCTCCGTAAGAAGCCTGGTTCACCTTGTTGTTGCCGATAGTCCACGTATGCCCCACAACCCAGGCATAGCTCTTATCGAGGAATGGGTAAGTTTCCGGATCGCCGGGGAATTGGATGGCCTTTTGAGTCGAGTTCTCCCTGGCAAAGGTGACGCGTCCAAAGAGCTTCTGCGTGCCGGTCAGGTTGTAATCCACCCTGCCCACATAGTCGTTCTCCACCAGCGGAAAGGGCGCGTTGAACCGGAAGCCTGCCGTGTTGATGAGATCCCCGTAGTCCCCCGACAGATCGTTGGGTGCCGGATACCGGTCGGTGATCGCCGTTAGCAGGGAAGAATCGAAGCCGATGCCCAAAGGATCCAGCGCCTTCACCTGCGCGGCAGACAACGTCGGAGTGCCTCCCGCGTTGTTTTTGTAGGAGACTTCGCCATTTCGGAATGACGCCATCGGCACGGTGCGCTCCTCGTTGTTCGAGCGGGAGTCGCGGTGGCTGTTCCAGTCAAAGAAGAAGAAGGCCCCTTTGATCGGCGCGCCCCGATAGTTGACGATCGGTCCGCCTGCGTTGCCGCCAAACTGGTTGCGAACCAGAGGGGGCCTGGGCACGGTGGGCGAGGCGTTGTTGTTGAACCAGGTGTTGGCCTCCAGATCGGTGTCGCGATGGTACTCCACAAGTGCGCCGTGAAACTGGTTGGTGCCGCTCCGGGTTACCAGCTCAAACTGGCCGCCGCCGCCCTGGCCCGCGCTGGAAAGCGGCCCGGCCGCCACCCCGCGAAATTCCTGCACGGAGTCAACCGGTGCGTTTGCCACAATGGCGCCGAAATTGCCCGTCGCCTCGTCGTTCACGTCCAGGCCATCGAGGGTCACATTGGTCTGGTCTACGCGCGCACCGGTCACCGCTCCGTCCAGCGTGACGCCCGGCTGCATGTAAAAAAGCGCAGAGGGACTGTCTCGGTTCGCCACCGGCAGATCCTGAAGAAATTGCACTTCGAAATTGTTGCCGATCGTCGCATCCGTCGTATCCAGGGTTACCGTCTGCTTCGACGCCGACACTTCCACGGTTTGGGAGGTGCTTCCCACCGCCAAGCGGGCATTCTGGATGCGCGTAGCATCTACGTTAAGGTATAGCCCGGAGACGACAGCCGAGGTAAAGCCCGCAGCCGTGAATTCGATCTGGTAGCCCGGACCCGGTTTGACCCCATTGAGCGTATAGGAGCCTACGCCATTCGTTACCGTCGCATAGGACGCGCCGGTTGCCGGGTTCAGGAGGGTTACCGCGACGCCTGGGACGACAGCGCCCGTTGGGTCGGTAACGAGGCCTGTAATAGACGCCACATCTTGCGCTTTTAACTGGGCCGATAGCACCAGAGCGAACAAGATGGGGAGGATGTTGACCGTCAGTTTCCGCATTCGAATTGCCCTCCTGTTTTTTCGTGCAGTTTGGAATTGATGTGCAATTAGATGACCAAATTTGGCAAATGGTTGCATTGTGAGGTATTTGCAGCGTGTGATGCACTAATCTGTCCGTGATTGTTTCGGGCAATATGAGACGTGGTATTTGAGACCTGGAGGAACCGCTGCGGGTTTCGCGCTCCCCAGCTTCCTTGGAGCCGTACCGGGTTAAAGCATCCTCACAAATGGAAGGGCCCGGCACTGTGGCCGGGCCGCAGAATTTTGAGACTTTGTAGTCCCCGCGGTAGGGGCGTCGATGCGCCGCATTTTCAGATCCGCATAGGCATCAGCACATAGCGATACTTGTACTCCGCATCCGGATCCTCAGGTCGCATCTGTCCGGCCGATTGGGAGTCCTTGAACTCCAGCCGTACCTCGCCCTCGTTGCCCAGCGCCTTCAGGAAATCCAGGATGTAACCCGAGTTGAAGCCCACCAGAATCGGGTCGCTCGCATACGGTGTATCGATGGTGTCCTCGCTCTCACCGGACTCCGTCGAACTGGAGCTGATCTTCAGCTCGTTGCCTTCCAGGCGGAGCTTGATGGCTCCCGATCGCTCATCGGCGAACTGCGCCACGCGCTGGATAGCTGAGGAAAGCTCACTGGACCGAACCACCGCGAATTTCGTGTTGTCGCGCGGCATCACCGCCTCGAAGTTCGGGAACTGCCCGGTAAGCTTGCGCGTGCTCAGTGTCCGATGGCCCACGCGGAAAAACAGTGTATGCTCGTCATCGGCGAACTCAACCTTCTCGGCATCGCTAGCCGATAGCAGTTGTTGCAGTTCCTGCAGCGCTTTGCGCGGAATGAGAACTCGCTTTTCGCCGCTTATCCCTTCCAGCGTTTCATTCGGCTTTTCAACGAATGACAGCCTATGACCGTCGGTGGCCACCATAGCCAGGGACTCCGCCTTAATCACCAGCAGCGCGCCATTGAGCGTATAACGCGATTCCTCGTTGGAGATCGCGAAAACTGTCCTTGCAATCAGCGTCTTCAACGCCGCGCTAGAGATGCTCGTAGCCGTCACGGCAGGGAATTCAGGCACCTGTGGGTAGTTTGCCCGCGCCATGCCTACCATTTTCGTGTTGGACCGCCCCGAGCGGATCTGCACCCAATGGTTCTCCAGCAGCTTGATCGAAATGTCACCGTCTGGCAGAAGTTTCACGTAGTCATAGAGCTTCCGCGCCGGGATGGTGCAAGCGCCGGGCTTCTTTACCTTCGCCTCGGCGCTGGTACGGATAGCTTGGTCGAGATCGGTCGCGACAATATTCAACCGGTCGCCCTCCGCCTCGATCAGAAAGTTTGACAGAATGGGAATGGTGGTCTTACGCTCCACTACGCTTTGCGTGACGGTAAGCTCTCTCACCAACTCCTGGCGGCTTACGGTAATCTCCATCGCTGCTCCCTGCACGGCCGGCTTCTTTGCTTCTGTCTCCATGATCGGCATACGCCCGCTCCCGCTCCTGAAGCCAAATTCCGCACTGGCCACACTTTACAACACAATCCAGTCCGGCGGAAGTGGCTTTCTTTTCTTCTTCTTGATTGTATTCATCTCAACGTTCCTGCGTGGGTGGAAAACAGGGTCACTTCTCTGAATTCCAGCAATCGCTCCTTTGAAAGCATGCCGCTACCGCTTTGCTCGCTAGCAATCCGTTCCAGACCGTCGCTTTTGAGCAGGACGGCAATTCGCGCACCGGGAGGTGAAAAGGAGTAAGAGATTAAAAGAAAAGACAACAGTACCCGTAGTTCAGGCTGGAAAAGTGGAAATCGATGTAAAGCAACTGCGGCAGAGGAAGTTGTCAGGCTGCGGGGTTTTCCAAATCCCTCCTGTGGAAGTGAGGAGTTTTGCAAATCTCGGCGCACGAGGGCTGCTGAGTAGGCTTGTTTCCCACTTCTCCCACAGGGATGGCAAAATGAGCTGTGCAAAGCCGATGGTTTATGTGAAAAGTGCGGCCAATGGCGCGTCAGCGAAGAAGAGCGAATAGTCTGGTCCTCCACAGCTAGCTGCTCTTCCACAGCTTCCACACGCGAAGGAAAGCAGGGGTGAGTTCTTCTGTAGACAAACTGATTCCCGGCAATGGTGCTCTATCTGGTTGGGTTCCCATTCCAGCACAGGGTCAGCGGCTCTCTCAGTTTTAATACGGCAAGATTCGTGTACCTCTCCTAGACTTGGGATACATGGAGGAGCTCGGTCATGACGATCGACGTGGGGCGTCTTGAAGACGAGCTCCTGCAGATGTCCGCAGAGGGAGCGCCAGGCCGGGAATTCTGCACGGCAATCTCTGAATTGGCTCGAACCGGGCGCTTTGCACAGTTGCGGGATGTGCTGCCGGAGATTGTATACGACGAGCTTTGGGCTCGCTACCAAGTGGACCCTGAAGCCTTTGTTGCTGGATGGCGGATGCTGGCCCAGGATATGCGGCAGGGCTTCATTCAGCACGCAAGACAGCGGCTTACCTCTCTCACCAGGCTGCAGGAAGCTGGTAGCGGAGGCGCTACTCCCGCGTGGAAGGAGATCCAGTGCGCCCTCGATGGCCAGCAGAATGACTTGCTGCGGGCCGCCTTCGCCATAGAGTTGCTGGAACTGGTAGAACCCGCGGTGTTGCGAGCAACCTACCTGCGGGAATGTGTTGTAACCACGGTGAGTTCCGAGGACGCCGACTGCTACCTGGACGAGGCCACCCGCTGTTACTTCTTTGGCCTTTTCACAGCATGCGCAGTGATGTGCCGGGCTGTCCTTGAGGAGGCCATCAAGGAAAAGCTCCCGGCAGCTCTTGCTCGGCAGGTCCGTTCCCGCTATCGGAATGCAGCCACTCTCGGCAATCTGCTTCATGAGGTGAACAACAATCTTCAGCTCACGGGCATCGACGCGGACTTTCCACGCGTCGCCAACCAAGTGAACGATGCTGGGAAAAAAGCCGTTCATCACGGTCTTCTCTCTGAAGACGAAGCACGTGATTGTCTGCAGAATGCCCGCGGGGCGTTGCAACTGCTGCTGCGGAAGTGATGCAACGTAGGGCGCCAGCCCTGTCTTGTGGTGCTTAATGCGCAGGACACTCGCCGGACAGGACCCATGCGGCGACCCAATGTCTCATCCCCCTCCAGCGGACGGGACACTGGGTCGTCGGCTGAAGAACTGCTACCGCGGACGATTTGCAGGTTGTATCGGCCCCCCAGGTGCCGCACAGGCAATACAATCGCATTCGTATCCGACGGCAACGCAGCGCTCACCTGCAGGGCAGTGCATATTGCATTGACCGACGGGCGAGCACTTCTTCGTGCTTTGATTCCAACCCCCTCCGTTGGGGCAGGAAGGTACCAATGTGCACTGGCTGATGTTGGCGCTCGTGTTCCAATAGGAACCGTCGGGACACGAGGAGTGATAGAGCGCCAGCGCATCGACAGTCGTTCCGCGGCCGACATTCAGGTCGGTGGCGGCTGATGGATTTTCAGAGCGGGGGTTTGCGCTGTCTGTCCCAAGTCTCATTCAATCCCGCTAACCGGGGCGTCCCATCGGAATCGCGCGCGCCTTCTATACTGTTCTTTCCATGTCCTATGCCGCGGCTATCGATCAACTGAATGCCATGGTGCCGGAGCTTTACCCCCCGCCTGGGGAGCCGCGGCGCAAGTTCTCGCTCAACGAGATTCGTCTGCTGCTGGCCGCGCTGGGGGATCCGCATCTTCGCTTTCCCTGCGTGCTCATCGCCGGCACGAACGGGAAAGGGTCGACGGCCGCCACGCTGGCCTCGATCCTGACAGCTTCCGGGTGTCGCACCGGCCTATACACCTCGCCGCATTTGGAGCGCGCCAACGAGCGCATCCGGCTGGACCGTGCCGAGATCGCCGACGATGCCTTCGCCGCCCTCTATTTCCGCGTCCACGATGCCGCGCAACAGCTTGTCCTCGATGGTTGGCTGGCCCGTCTGCCCAGCTATTTCGAGATTCTTACCGCGCAGGCTCTCCTCTACTTTGCCGAGGCTGCAGTGGACATTGCCGTTCTGGAAGTCGGCATGGGCGGCCGCCTCGACGCGACCAATATCGTGGACCCGCTCCTCTCCGTGATTACAGACATCTCGCTCGACCACACCGAGTGGCTCGGTTCCACCATCGCCGCCATCACCCGCGAAAAGGCCGGCATCCTGCGACCCGGTGGAACCATGATCGCACTGCCGCAGCACCCTGAAGCCAATCAGGTCCTGGGTGAGGTTGCAGCGGCTCTCGGCGTGCGTGGGGTGAGTGCGGCGCAATTTGTGCCCTCCATCGGCGTCAGCCCGGTTGCTCCATATGGCATCGAGGCGCTGGGCGCAACCGTCCAGGTAGATTCACCTCTCCGCGGCGCACACCAGCATCGCAACATCGCTTTGGCAGTGGCCGCGGCCGTCGAGCTGGCCGACCGGCACGGCTTTCCGGTTACACCAGCCGGCCTTGCCGAAGGAATCCGGCTAACGCGTTGGCCGGGCCGCCTGGAACGCATCGGGAAAGACGGCGTCGAGTGGATTTTCGACGTGGCGCATAATCCCGCCGGGGCCTGGGCGCTGTGTGCGGGACTGTCCGGAGTTTTGCGGGATGGCGAGTCGCGCACGCTGATCTTCGGTTGCCTCCGCGACAAGCCAGTCCTGGAAATGGCGAAGATACTCTTTCCAATCTTCGCCCAAGTAATCGTCGCTCCCATTCATACGGTCCGAACGGCCCCGCTTGAAGACCTCTTGGCCGCCGCCGCAGCCACCGGAACGCCCGCGCTCGCCGCCGATTCCGTAAGCCAGGCCTTGCAGCTCGCCCTGACGCGGTCAGCCCAGCGCGCCCAAGGCGGCGTCATCGTCGTCTCCGGGTCGGTGTATCTGGTCGGCGAGGCGCGAAGTCTGCTGCTCGCGGATCGAGGTCGGCAGCCATGAGCCGGCGCCCAAATCCGTTGCCATGGCGCTACCGCTGGCGCACCAACGTCATTCACATCCCGCTCATGGCGGTTGCCACCATCGTTTGCGGTTCGATCTCGCTGATGGTCTCGTTTGTGGACAGGAGCGGCCGGACTCAGCACCGAATTGCCAAAATCTGGGCACGATCTGTGGTCTTCTTCGCTGGATGTTCGCTCATCATCCGCGGAGTCGAGAACCTGCGCGAGCATCCCGTAGCCGTCTACGCCTCGAATCACACGTCGTACATGGATACGCCGGTCGTCTTTGCCGCGCTGCCTTTCCAGTTTCGCATTCTCGCGAAGAAGGAATTGTGGCCTATCGCCTTCATAGGATGGTACTTGGATCGCTCCGGTCAAATCCCGATCGATACCGCCAACCCCAGCCGGACTCTCTCCAGCCTGGGCGTGGGCGTTAAAGCTCTCCGTGCAGGAATGCCCCTGTTTGTCTTCCCCGAGGGTTCGCGCACCCCCAACGGCGAGCTGCAACCTTTTCTCTCCGGCGCCGCTTATCTGGCCATTCGCGCCCAGGTGCCCCTGGTCCCCATTGCGCTAAGCGGCGTCTACGATCTGCTCCCGATTCATACCCACCACCTTTTTCCCGGAACACTGACCGTGAACGTGGGTAAGCCGATCGAGACCGAAGGGATGACCCCACGCCAGACTGGGGAGTTGATGGAGAGGCTCAGGACGGTGATCGAGGAGCTGCGTGGCCGCTCGGCCACAGTCAAGCCGGAGACGCCGCAGGACGCTCTAGCCTAAAGACCTCCCTATGCTGGCCGTTTCCATTCCAGGTGGTTCTTGCCACACGTCCACGATGAGCCCATGCAGGCTCTCGCCATGGCTGGAGATGCAATGTCGGACACGCGGCGGAACCTCGCCAAGCACACTTCGGCGCGAGATGCAGCCACCATGGCCGTAAAGTCAGGCGGGAGGGCCGAGAAAAGGGGAAATCAACCCTTTCGCAGCTTAGCGAATCGGCTCCGGGACCGGAAGAGCACGCCGCCACCGATGGCGCATCCGGCCAGCAACAGGTAGGACAAATTTCCGCCGCCCTCAGACACGGGGGTAACGGGGGGTGCGGGGGGCGTGAACCTCGGAGCTGTCGACGAGTCCCAGGCCCACATCTCCTGCGGAGGCGTATCCAGACCGCCGTTGGCCGGCGTGTCGGGATAAGGCGCCAGGATCCAGAGGTCCGAGAGCAGCGCGTTGCCGTCATTTGCATTGCCGCTCGCGCCTAAGGGACGGTAGGTTGCCAATGCGCTGGAGACATAGCCGGCCGCGGCGGAATCAAGGTCGTTTCCGTTCAGCACGTAGTCGTTTCCGTTGTTTTGGTCGACCTGGTTGTTGCCGCTGGTGATATACCAGATGGCCGCCGAAAGATCGGCCTGATTTTGCTGGTATGCCTGCAGTGTTTGGTTGGAAGCCTGAGGGACGAACAAGTCTGTCATTAAACTTGCCAGGGCCGCATAGCCGTTCAGACCGATCTGATTGCCAAAAAGAGTGTTCCCCACATTCCCGCTGTTCAAGCTCGAGGCTTGAATCGCGTTGGCGGTCCATGTCTCGCCGTTGTTGATATGGTCGTAGAAGTCGTCGCAAATGAGTAACCCGTTTGGGTTAAGCTGCGAATTATTAATGATGACTGTCCCCGCGTAGGGGTCAACGTATCCGCCCGCAAAACTGTCGCTGTTCGTGATGCCTGTAAAGTTGACTGTCGCGTCTTGTCCGAACGAGGAAAGAGCGAAACATACGACTATCGTTCCAACGATTGCTGTCAATCCTTCAAATCTGAGCTGACGAAATTCTTTCCCGATCATGGTTTTCTCCCTTTATCCTGGTGCAGGGTCTTTGTGGGGACCCTTGCACATTGCCGTGCCCCGCCTGATCCATCGCCGATGGTGGTTAGGAAGATCGGAGGGCGCTGTGGTGTAAGTTGATCTTAGTCTTGGGTAATGCCCCTCTCAGGGTCTATCGTGTTTGTAACCGGACTTCTAGTTTCGATGCACAGTTACCGGTGCGGCCTCATTCAAGGTACTTTGGCTCGACAGATTCAGGACCTCGTATCGTTACAATGGTGCTTCCATGCCGGTTTACATTGCCATTCCCGAGCCCACCAGCAGCGACCCTGAGTACAACCAGCGGTCTCTGCCGCCCTATCTTGCCGCCCTCCACTCCGCCGGGGCAACGCCGATTGTCGTACCCCTCCACGAACGCCAGGACCGCGTCGCCCGCATCCTTGCCGGTGTGCAGGGGATTCTCCTGCCCGGAAGCCGCTACGATGTGGACCCACAAAGGTTTGGCGAAGATCCGATTTCCGAGTGCGGCGAGCCCGACCCCGCCCGCACCGCGGTCGACGAATTGCTCCTTCAGGATGCCTTCAATCTGCACAAGCCGGTGCTCGCCATCTGCCATGGAGCCCAGAGCCTCAATGTCTGGCTCAACGGCTCGCTCATCCAGGACCTGAAGACATCGGTCAATCATCGTCCCGGCCGCGACGTTGTAAAGGCGCATCCGCTACGAATTGCCAAGGGGTCGAAGCTTTCCCAGCTCCTTCCTATCACGGAGTTCGGTGAACCCCAGGTCAATTCCAGCCACCACCAGGCTATCCGCGTCCCAGGCGACAATCTGATCGTCGGCTCCATCTCTCCGGAGGACGGCGTCATCGAGGGCGTGGAACTGGACTCCACGGAGCACTTTGTCCTCGGCGTCCAGTGGCATCCGGAGCGTACCTACAGCCATAGCGCTTTCTCTCGCGCCATCTTTGCGGCCTTGGTGCAAGCGGCGGTTGTCTGGCAGCCGCGCCGGATTGAAGAGTCGGTCGTGCCGTGACTGGCGAAGCGGGGGATTCAGCGGCTTTCCGCTTGAATATCCTCCTTGAGGAGGCTGGCCTGGAGGCGCTGCCTGGGGAACAGGCCAGCCGCTATGAGCAGTACCTTTCGCTTCTTCTTCGCTGGAATGCCCGCATCAATCTCACCGCAATTCGCGACGAGGATGGGATTCTTTCCCGCCACTTCGTCGAATCCATCGCCTGCGCCCGCGCCCTGCCCGCTGGAACTGCAACCCTGCTAGACTTCGGTTCGGGTGCCGGCTTCCCCGGAATTCCTATCGCTCTCTCCCGTCCCGAGATCGCCGTAACTCTCGCCGAATCTAATGGCAGGAAGGCGGCCTTTCTGAACGAGGCGGTCAGGGTGCTCGGACTTCCCGCCAAAGTCGACTCCGTGCGCGCAGAAACCCTGGCCAGCCAATTCGATTCCGTAACCCTGCGCGCCGTCGACCGCATGACACAGGCCGTCGAGGCGGCGGCTCGGCGAGTCCGCCCTGGAAGGTGGCTGGTGCTGATGACCACGGAGCGTGAACTGAAAAGGCTGAAGCCAGCCGCGGGACCGGAGTTCTCTTGGACCGGGATTGTTCAACTTCCAGGGGGCCGGAACCGGATTGTTGCGCTTGGGAAACGGGAGATCAGTTTGCCAGCTTGATGAGCGCCAATTTCCGAATCGAAGCCAGATCCTTCAAACCTCTCACCATGAGTCTCACTCCTGTTCCTTCCGCGTAGTGCGGCGCTTCTTCGAGGAGCTTGAGGGTGCTCTTGGATAGGTCGCTCTGGCGGGCGGCCGCGACGGCTCTGTCGCCAAGGACGAACGCCACCCGGAAACAACCTGCGCAAGGAGCAAGGTACACGATGGTCCGCTTCTTGAGCTTCAGCCGCAACGACCAGCCGTACTTTGAGGAGGAGGACTTCCATTCCTTATCGACGACGCCCTGCTCCACCGCAAGCCAGTCCACGAATTCGATCCACGCCGCATGGGAGGCTCCCAGCGCATGGGAAACCTCCTCGGCCGTGGGTTGAGCGACCTTGCCAACAAATGCATTTGGTGTTTCCACGTTCTTCCTTTCTGTGTTGATTTATCACCCCTCGGGGGAAGACCCCGAGCCCGCCCGCAAGGAGAGGATCATGCCGGCGAAGATGCCGCAGCCTGACGCTGCCCCAATCCACGTGGGCGCGCGTACATAAAGAACGAACAGCAACAAGAGCCCGGATGTGAACGCAAGGAACCAGGCACGGCCCCATCGATGCCAGCGGAAAATGAACAGCATGGCGGCAATCAACTCCGCCAGGGCCAGAACGCAAACCATGATCTCGGCGGCTTCGTCCAAAAGCGGCTCCGAGGGGCGCTTTTCCACCCGAGCTTTTATGCCGAGCAGGATCTTAGCGACCGCGACATGATCGCCGAATTCGGTGAACAGGTCGAGGAAGAGAAGCGGCGGCTTTGTCCAGTGGTAGTGAAAGCGAATGCGGCTGACCAGACGTGTATGGCGATTGTCTACGGGATAGAGTGCCCACACTATACTGCCGTCGGAAGGAGTTGTTCCTCCTCGCCAAACAAGGTAACTTCCTGGCTGGATCGAGCCGAAAACCATGGATGCGACGGCGCTGATGGGAAGAGCGTCGCCTGGCTTCGGGTGCTGAAACTGGGGGAGAATGGACTCGACGCTACGCATCCCCGTATCGCTGCCGATGTTTTCGATCAGGTCGTAGCCGTAGAATCCAGCCCGCCCATAGCCCATCTGGGCCAGCCAGGACCAGATCTCCTCGGACCTGCGGTCAATGGTGATTGCTCGCGTTGCACATAAGGATGGAGAGTGAACCAAGTCGTCACCCGGCATGGAGCGGGACACCTCCAATGCTGTTGCGCCCCAACGCAATTGGGAAGGACGAATCGCAAACAGATAGAGGCAGGCCAGTAGGCCGGGTAGGGCTAGGGCCGCGACCAGCCTTGTAGCAACGGAAGCATGGACGATATTGCCTTTCATCTGCCCGGTGTTGCCCCGGAGGGAATGAAGTTTTCTGACGGCGCGAATCGAACCCAAGGGAGCGTAGTCGGCAACAGTCTAACCCCGATCCATCGATCTGTCTGTGCGGTACGGAATCTGCCCGGGAGATGTTGACAGTAGGGGTGGGCAAGGAGTCCCTCAGGCTGGGCTGGCCAAATCGCGGTGTTCCACGTGGAACGCTTTGGGAAGCAGCCCCAATGTGGGAAAGTTCCACGTGGAACAAAAGCCAGCTCAGCCCAAATCGGGCGTTAACCCAAATCGGCCCGCACCCAAAAATAACCCCAAATCAGCCCAAGAATCCTGTGAGTTTTCCACCGCCAACACACTTTCCCCCCGCTTCCTGCCCATTCCCAGCGTCCCGGAGCAAGCCCTTCCCCTTCAAACGCTTCCGCACCCTTCGGCAACCATCGCCTCGGGCGCTTTCCACAGCTTCGCCCCGTTCTCCACAGCGCAACTCCCTACCCCCGACCCGCCCTTCCCATTACTCTTGTTTGCCATGGGTAAGATACTCGGCATCGTCAATCAAAAAGGCGGGGTCGGCAAAACCACTACCGCCATCAACCTCGCTGCCTCCCTTGCATTGGAAGGCCTTAAAGTCCTTCTGGTCGATTGCGATCCCCAGGCCAACTGCTCCTCCGGTCTCGGCATTCAGCGCGATGACAATCGCCACTCCATCTATGACGTCCTTATGGGCGATGCCGCAGCCAACCAGGTCATCCTTCCTACCGAGATCGATCTGCTCTCGGTTCTCCCCGGCTCGAAGAACCTTACCGGCGCCAACATCGAACTCGCAACGGCCACCGACCGCGCCCTCCGCCTCCGCCGCGCCCTGGCGCCCATCCGAAACGACTATGACTTGGTCATTCTCGACTGTCCGCCCGCCCTCGACCTCCTTACCCTCAACGTGCTCGTTGCCTCCCACACCCTTATTGTTCCCATGCAGGCCGAATACTTCGCACTGGAGGGCATCTCCGAGCTGATCTCCACTCTCGAACGGGTCCGCGCCGCACTGAACCCGGATGTCGTCATCGAAGGCGTTCTCCTCACCATGTACGACGACCGCACCAATCTGGCCCAGCAAGTTACCGAAACCCTCCGCCAGTACTTCCAGGAGCGGCTCTACTGCACCGTCATCCCGCGCAACATCCGCTTGGCGGAGGCGCCCAGCCACGGCAAGCCTGTGGCCCTTTACGATCCCCGCTCCCGTGGGACCGAGGCCTACTTCGAATTCGCGGGCGAGTTCATGGCGCGCAATCAGATTGAAAGCCCGCGCAGCGTGGAACGCAGGGCCGCATTGCACGTTGAGCCGGAGCCGGACCGGTCCGCCGAGGTTCGCGTCTGGCCATACTCCTGAGGCCCGCTTTTGATCGGCCTCCCCCTCTCCATCCGAAACCCAGGAAACTGCCGATTTAAGAAGTTCCGGCACCCCTGACCGGGATAAAGGATTTTGAATCATGAACATCGCCACCATCGATCCAAAGCGCCGCGCCCTGGGAAAGGGCCTCGACTCGCTTCTGCCAAGCGTCCATGCTCCGGCCGCGGCTTCCGTCGCCGAAGGCGAAGGAGGAAAACCTCGCGAGATTCCCCTTGACCAAATCGACCCCAACCCCTTCCAGACCCGCTCCCGAGTGAACGAGGAGCAGTTGGCTGAGCTGGCCGCTTCGATCACGGCCAACGGCGTCGTCCAGCCAGTTCTTGTCCGCCCACTCGCCAGCGGCCGTTTTCAGTTGATCGCGGGAGAACGCCGCTGGCGCGCATCCCAACTTGCCGGCAAGGCCGCCATCCCTGCCATCCTGCGCCAAGTCTCCGACGAACAGGCGATGGAAATCACCATCGTAGAAAACCTGCAGCGCAGCGACCTGAATCCCATGGAACAGGCTCGCGCCTTCGAGCGCCTCTCGCGCGACTTCCACATGACCCAGGAGCAGATGGCCGTGCGTACCGGCAAGGACCGCGCTTCGGTCGCCAACTTCCTTCGTTTGCTGCGCTTACCATCCACGGTGCAGGTGCGCGTCGAGTCCGGAGACCTCAGCTTCGGCCACGCCCGCACTCTTATCGCCTTCGAGCACGCCGAGGAGATGGAAAAGGCCGCGCAGCATGTCATCCGATTTTCGCTTTCTGTTCGCCAAACTGAGACCTACGTCCAGGGCCTCCTGCACCCCGAGCGGAACAAGAAGGAACCCAAGTCCGAGCCCCCCATCGACCCCAACGTCCGCGAAGTCCAGGAACGCCTGCAACGCGCGCTAGGCCTCAAGGTGAACATCGAAGACCGCAACGGCCGCGGCAAAGTCATCATCGAATACGCGAAGCTGGAAGACTTCGACACCCTGCTCGAACGGCTCGCGGGAGAGTGAACCATTCTCAAGCCGCTCCGCCTTCTTGTTAAGTGCCGAGTGCCGTCCCGGCTCGGAATTTGACCTCGAGCCAGAAGATAACTGAAGAAGAGGCGATCTTTCCGCTCCAACACAAGCCAATCGGAAACCGAAAAGCCGGCAGACACTCCTCACATCCCCAAAAACACGACCGGCGCAGAGAGATAAACTCTCTGCGCCGGCGAACCTAGGAACAATTGTTCGGCTACAGGGCCAGGGTCGAGAGCGCGCTGATCAGCACCCCGATCGGACCCACGTCCAGAAACCCGATCGGGCCAACGTCCTGAGCCCCGATCGGACCCACGTCCTGAACCCCGATCGGACCCACGTCTTGGGGCTTAGTTGAGCCGGTTGCGGCCTGCGCCACTGTCGAAAACAAGAAAGCGAGAGATAGAACCAATGCGTATTTCTTCACGAGAGCACCCTCCGTCCGATTGAATAAGAGTGATGGCGCAGATCTGAACAGGTCGGGCGCCTGGAGTCTGCGTATGTACCGCCCGCAGACAAGTTACATTACCTATGCAAGATCGTAACAACATTCTGCGTGATAGCAAGACACTGGAGCAATATATGTTTGCATTGGGCACATACAATAGGTGACTTTAGTGCGCAAGTGTTCGGGTGAGATCAAATAAATAGGCAGGAATGCTCGAATTTGCGCCAGATTCGGCCGAGCCGCCCTGCCCAAATCCGTTGAGTAGATTGGGATAACCCTGAAAGCCGGCTGTCGGCGAGGTAACTTGCCCCCCCGCCTTTGACCTCCCCAAAGTAATCCGGACGGTAACTGGCCAAACGCGAAGCAGCGGAAAGAATTCAGCAGGTTGACCGATGAATCCGTCAGTGAAACCCGCAGAAAAGGCTCGCGCGATTGTTTTGTTGCTTTTGACGAGCGCGCCTCTGTGCGCTCAAGAATATAGTTTCCGTACATTTGCCAATGCTGAAGGTCTCAACAACCTGGCGGTGCGGAAGATCTTCCAGGACCGCGTCGGTTTCCTGTGGGTCAGCACTGAGAACGGCATTTACCGCTACGACGGGGAGCGCTTTGAGAATTATGGGCCGGCGCAAGGAATGCCATTGGCAAACGGCGCCGCTCTCGGCGCTGCTCCGGATGGATCTCTCCTGGTAGGGGGAGATTTTGGTCTGTTCCATCTTCGCGACAACCGCTTCGAAAGGGTTGCAGGTCCATTCAAGACCGTCAATTGGAGGCAAGGCATTCAGGCGGATGGGGTGGGCCACACTTTCCTGGGCACCGATTCCGGCTTGGTCGAGCTCTCTTCTGCGCCCTCCCCTGGGCCAGTTCACGATAGATTTGAGGCCCGTCTCATTCCCCGGCCGCCGGGAACCTCGGGGCCTGAGGCCGGGGCTGTCCTTGCAGACGGCCAGACTGTCTGGTTTGGATGCGGGCGGGCACTCTGCCGCATGGACGGGAGCGGGACGCGCGTCTATGGGCCGGAGAGCGGCCTGCCGGACCGTCCTTTAGTGGCGATCCTGAAGGACAGCGCTGGCGATCTCTGGGTGCGGTCGAGGGCCGACGGCGTCTATGTCCTACCAGCTGGCCAAGCCCGGTTCCACAGGCCGGATTCGCTGGTCAAACCCGAAGCGACAATCGGGGTGCCTGCCGTTGACGGCGATGGGCGGATTCTCCTGCCCACCCCGGATGGCTTGCTCATTCAGGAGGAGAACGGCTGGCGGAGGATCGACCGCGCCGCCGGCCTTCGCGGTGACGTCTTCACCGCGTTCGAAGATAGGCAGCACTCCCTTTGGATCGGGATGGCCGGCCTCGGCCTGGTTCAGTGGCGAGGATACAGAGAGTGGGAGGGCTACTCGTCGGCAAGCGGCCTGTTGAGCGAAGGGGTGAACGAGATCCTTCCCCAGGCAGATGGAACCGTGTGGCTGGGCACCGTCGGAGGGCTGATGCGCGGCGACCGCCAACCGTTTGGCCTCCGCTGGAAGCCGGTTGCTGGACTGAGTGGGTTCCCCATCCGTTCGGTTCGCGAAGCGCCCAACGGGGACTTGTGGGTCGGCACAGACACCCGCGGCGTTGCGCGTCTCAATAAGGAGACCGGCCGCCCGCAGTGGTTCGCCGAGGAGCAAGGACTTTTCAGCAAAGTGGTTTTGACATTGCGCTTCGACCGCGAGCGGCGGCTCTGGGCGGCGACCGATGCTGGGCTGTTTCTCGCCCAGCCTCCGTACGCTCGATTTGCCCGCGTCGGCGATCTACCGGCTTCCTGGGTGTGGGCGGTTGCCGAGGGAACCGATGGCACCATCTGGGCCGGTGGCGTGGACGGGCTCTTCGCGCTCGCCGGCGGACACTGGAAGAATTTCCAGCGAGCCGAGGGATTGAGCAACCAGGAAGTGCTCTCGTTGGGCGAAGGCGCCAACGGCGCCATGTGGGTGGGGTATCGCTACGGGGGAGGGATTGACCGGGTCCACCTGCAGCCGGGCCGGCTGGCGGTTGAGAAGGGCGTGCAGAGGCCGGGCACCGACGGGCTGGTGACCTTTCTGGACTTCGACGCCTCGGGGCGGTTGTGGGCTGGCACGGAGCACGGAGTGGACGTCTGGGATGGCGCTCGTTGGAGCCACTATGACATGGGCGACGGGCTGATATGGGACGATTGCAAGCTCAATGGGTTTGCGTCGGAGCCGGACGGCACGGTGTGGCTTGGGACCAGCGGCGGACTCTCCCGCTTCAAGCCGAGGTTTCGCCAGACGCTCGCGTTGCCGCTTCGTGTTGTCTTCACCGCGTTGACGATGGGCGCCAGGGATGTCTCCAGCGAGAGCAACCCATCGTTGAACATCCATGCAAACACATTGATTGCGCGATACTCCGCCTTGAATGCTTCCAGAGCCAATAGCGTTCTGTTCCGCTACCGTCTGAAGGGCTCAAAGTCCACCTGGACCCAGACCGCGCACAGAGAATTGCAATTTGCGGAACTGGCCCCCGGAGCCTATCGGCTGCAGGTCGAAGCCCAGGACGGCGATGGTGTCTGGCAAGCGCAAAAAGCCGAGTTCGCCTTCAGAATTCTCACTCCGTGGTATCGGTCCTGGTGGTTCGTCATCATCTGCGTCCTCATCCCCATGCTGGCCGCGGCGGCTCTGATCCGAAACCGTATGGTCGAAATTGCCAGAAGGGAACGCGAAGTCAAGCGTCTCATGGAGGCCCATGAAGCGATCAGGAACCTGTCCTTCTTCGACACCCTGACAGGCCTTCCCAATCGCCGCATGTTGCTGGATCGGTTGACCAAGACACTGGCCGCCAGTGCGCGCACCGGCCGCTTGCGCGCGCTGCTGTTTGTCGATCTGGACAACTTCAAGTCCGTCAACGACACCCTGGGCCATCAAACCGGCGACCTCCTGCTCCAGGAGGTTTCCCGCCGTCTTGCCGCCTCCATTCGTGAAGCCGATACCGTGGCGCGATTGGGCGGAGATGAGTTCGCCGTCATGCTCGAGGATCTCAGCCCGGCCGCCGACACGGCTGCGGCCCATGCCGAGACGGTCGCTGAGAAGATCCTGGCGGCTACAAGCCAGCCATACACCTTGGCCGGCCACGAATGCCTCACTGCGTCGAGCATCGGCATTGCCGTCTTCGGGGATGGGGATGACAGCGCCCATGGAGTTTTGCAGCAGGCCGAAATTGCCCTGTATCAGGCCAAGGCTGCGGGAGGCAACACGGTGCGCTTTTTCGCCCCGTTCCTGCAAGCCGTTGTCAATTCCCGCGCGGCCTTGGAGCAAGACCTCCGCGCGGCCATCAAGGCCGGGCAGTTCCTCCTCTATTTCCAGCCCCAGCTTCAATCCGGGGTTGTGGTGGGCGCCGAGGCGCTGCTGCGCTGGCGGCATCCACAACGGGGAATCCTAGCCCCTGGGGAATTCATTCCTTTGGCCGAGGAAACCGGCCTGATCCTTCCCCTCGGTGATTGGGTTCTGGAAGCCACCTGTCGGCAGATTGCCGCCTGGGCAGGCAATGACGAGACGGCCTCCATCGCGGTTGCCGCGAATATCAGCGCCCGCCAATTCCGCCAGCCGGACTTTGTTCAACGTGTGCTGCACGCATTGGATTCCACAGGAGCCAATCCGGAGAACCTCAAGCTTGAACTCACCGAGAGCATGTTGGTTGAGGACATCGAAAACGTGATCGCCAAGATGACGGAACTCCGCTCTCATCGGGTGAGGTTCTCTCTCGACGATTTCGGCACCGGGTACGCCTCCCTGTCCTACCTGAAACGGCTGCCCCTGTACCAGTTGAAGATCGACCGCTCCTTTGTCCGGGACATACTCGCGGATGCCTGCAGCGCCGCCATCGCCCAAGCCGTTATCTCTCTGGGCCGGGCAATGGGTCTGTCGGTCCTCGCGGAGGGGGTCGAAACCGAGGAACAGCGCGTTTTGCTGGCCAGTCTCGGCTGCCATGCTTACCAGGGGTTCCTCTTCAGCAAGCCTGTCCCTCCGGAACAGTTCGAATCGCTGCTGACCGGAAGAGCGGTTGCTGCCTGACCCTGCGGCAACTCTGGAGGGTGCCGGGGCGGCGGCTGGCGCTTTGGATCGGCAGCGGAGTCTCACATGAATCTCGCCTTCAGCGGGCGGATGGCAAAAACTGTCGGCGCAGAAGCGGTTGCATCGCACCCAGCGCCCCCAAGCGACCACCCCCGCCAGGGTAGGTTAAAATGCTCCTTCCCGTTGCTTGAAGGAGCCTCCATGATTCTGCCCGTCTCGAAATCCAGCACCCGGCTCTTCGTGCTGGTGCTCCTGTTGGTCCTCCACTCCACCCTCCAGGCCCAGCCAGCCCCGGCTCCCGAGCCACGATGGACCGAGGCTCAGGCCAAGGCTTGGTACGCTCAACAGCCATGGCCCGTGGGCGCGGATTTCCTGCCCTCCACCGCCATCAACGAGCTCGAGATGTGGCAGGCCGAGACCTTCGATCCCACCACCATTGATCGCGAGCTGGGCTGGGCCGAGGCCATCGGCATGAACACGATGCGCGTCTTCCTGCACAACCTGCTCTGGGAGCAGGACCCCAAAGGCTTCGCGCAGCGCATCGACCAGTTCCTCACCATCGCCGCGCGCCATCGGATCCGCCCAGTCTTTGTCCTCTTCGACTCTTGCTGGGAACCGTTCCCCAAACTTGGTCCGCAGCATCCACCCATCCCCGGCGTACACAACTCCGGCTGGGTTCAGGCCCCCGGCGCCGCGGTCCTCGCCGACCCCACGCAGTTCCCGCGCCTGGAGAGCTACGTGAAGGGCATAGTCGCCGCCTTCGCCAACGACCAACGCATCCTCGCCTGGGACCTCTGGAACGAGCCGGACAACGGCAACGCCGACTCCTATGCCAAGGGCGAGCCCGGGAACAAGAATGAGATCGTCATCGCTCTGCTCCCGCAGGTCTTTGCCTGGGCCCGCGCCGCTCGCCCCACTCAGCCGCTCACCAGCGGCCTCTGGCACGGCGACTGGACCTCTCTAGAGACCATGCCGCCGCTGGCCCGGATCCAGGCCGAGCAGTCCGACATCCTCAGTTTCCACAACTATGGCTGGCCCGAGGACTTCGAACGCAGCGTCCAGCAGTTGCAGCAGTTTCACCGCCCCATCCTTTGCACCGAGTACATGGCCCGCAACATTGGCAGTACCTTCGACACCATCCTCCCCATTGCCCGCCAGCACCGCGTCGGCGCCATCAACTGGGGACTGGTTGCCGGCAAGAGCCAGACCTGGCTGCCCTGGGATTCCTGGCAGCGCCCTTACGTCACCCAGCAGCCGGCAGTCTGGCAACACGACGTTTTCCACTCCGACGGCACACCCTACCGCCAGCGCGAGATCGAGATCATCCGCGACCTGACCAGCGGCAAGTAGGTGGTCCAACATGATTCCTCACCTCAGCATGGAGCAGCCATGAACCGACGGTCCTTTCTTCACGCGGCAGCGCTCCTCGGTGCCCAAGGCGCGACCGCGCAAGCCATCCCTTCCACGGCAAGAGAAGCAACCTCGAGCCAGCCCGCCGAAAGTGCCAACCGCATCGAGAAGGCCGCTGCCGCTGCCATGGCCATGCAGCGCCGCGACTGGGAGCAGGGCATCCTGGCGCAGGCCTTCCTCGAGGTCGGCGACCGCGAGCGGGTCATTCTTCTTACCAGGGCAGCCGTCGTGCAACGAACGGCCGATGGCCGATTCGGGGTCGTGGTCTCCGGCAGTCCCACCGACCCGGCGATGGGGGGCGCCGCCTACGCCCAGGCTGCCGAGTGGACCGGCGATCCGCTAATCCGGCAGGCGGTCGATGGGCTGCTCGATTGGATTCGCTTCAAATCGCCGCGCAATGCGGAGGGCGTGCTCTATCACGTCTTCGGCGCGCCCGAGATGTGGTCGGACGGCTTCAACGGCGCGCCTCCATTCCTCGCTGCAATGGGCTTTCATGACGAAGCTCTGGCCCAGATCGAGGGCTTTCGCCAGCGCCTCTGGAATCCGGAAAAGCAGCTCCTGGCCCACATCTGGGACGACGGTAAGCGGCAGTTCAAGGACGGCAACTTCTGGGGCGGCGGCAACGGCTGGGCGGCGGCCGGCCTGGCTCGGGTCCTCCGAAGCCTCCCCAGCGAACGCCGCCAGGACAGCGATCATCTCGCCCAATTTGCCAGAGAAATAATCGACGGCTGCCTCCAGCACCAGCGCCCCGACGGCCTCTTTCACGACGTGGTCGACCAGCCTTCGACCTTCGTCGAAACCAACCTGGCGCAGATGCTCGCCTTCGCCGTCTACGAGGGGGTCCGGGCGGGATGGCTTCCCGCCGGCTACCGCGCCCACGCTGACAGAATGCGCGCCGCGGCCCGCGCTCGCATGGACCCCGATGGCTTTATCCAGGGCGCATGCGGGGCCCCCAACTTCGATCGCCCCGGCGTCTCCACCGAAGCCCAGGCCTTCTGCATCCTCATGGAAGCCGCCGGCAGCAAGGTGCTCTGATACTCGACTTTGATGACTGCGCAATTCAGGCGGCAAAGCAGGTCCAGGCCTCATCGCCCGCCAGTTGCATTGCAGAGCGCCTCCGCAAGAAGCTCCTCTTGTTCGCCGGTCAGAATCGGTCGAGCTCTTCCAGGTCGCCCGGCTCGTCGATATCCACCTCTCCGCCGGGAAATTCGAGAGCAATCAGCGGACACGGCGGTTTCGTCAGCAATGCTCGCGCCCCTTTGTCTCCCGCCAGCGCAAGAAGCTCAGGGAATGCGGATCGCGGAAACACGGCGGGAGTGCCCAAGACCCCCGCATAGGTTGAAGCAGCAACTACGCCCCCGTTCCGTGCGCAAAAAGCCTCCAACAGCCCCTGCAGGTGCCCGCTCGTCAGCCGAATCTGGTCGCACCCCAGAATCAAAGCCCCCATCGAACCGGGCGCAAATCCCTCCACTGCCCTCAGCCCTACATGGATGGAGCTGGCGATTCCCTCTTCCCAGCGCTCGTTGATCACAGGGATCCCATTGTTCATGGTCACCGCCGCGCGGATGCGATCGTGCTGCGCGCCAAGCACGGCGATCACCGGGTCGGCGCCAGCCTCCTTTGCCAGCCGAATCGCGCGCCCCACCAGCGCTTCGTTGCCATGAAGCAGCAATTGCTTGGGCTGGCCCAGCCTGCGGCTCGCCCCTGCGGCCAGCACAATGGCGCCAACAGCCGTCTTCATGCCTGGCTCTCCACATCTCCGTGCAACACCGCACCCCTTATCCAATCATGACGAAGCAAAAGCCGGCACGCAACCTGGACACGCTCACCTGAGTCGCAGAGAACTCCAAGGCGCCTCTCCGGCGTCTCCTCGCGGATGCCTCCTGATTGAGCGAGAATGAAGCCATGACCGACCTCGAACGCATTCTGCCTCTGTGGCGCGAGATCGATGCCGCCGGCCAGGACTACGTTCTTGCCACGGTCGTCGCGCTCGAGGGTCCCAGCTATCGCAAGCCCGGAGCCTGCATGCTGCTCACCTCCGACGGCCGCCGCGCCGGCACGGTCAGCGGCGGCTGCCTCGAGGCTGAGGTCGCCAGCCGCGCCTGGTGGCTCACCGCCAATGGCCCAACCGTCCAGCGCTACTCCACAGCCGAGGACGACGGTGACCGGCCCTATGGTTCCGGATGCGGCGGCGTGGTCTTTCTGCTGCTGGAACGCCGTCCAACCGCGCGTCCTCTGCTTGCCGCGCTCGAAACAGCCTTCCACTGCCGCACTCAGCTCGCTGTAGCAACCGTTCTGGAAGGTCCCGAAATCGGCCGCCGCATATTTGCCGGCCTTGATCGGGATTCGCCGCGGAATCCTCCAGCCCTCGTCGAGCCGTTCCCATCCGCCGACGTCTTCCTTCATGACTTTGCCGACTCGGCGCTCGAGAGCCGCAGCTCGCTGGAGAAACAGCTCCTCGTAGCGGGAAGCGAGGCCCGCGTCTGGGCCAACTATCGCTCCGCCCGTCCCGGCTTGTGGATCTTCTCTGCGGGCGACGATGCGCAACCGCTTCTCCGCCTGGCAAGGGAGCTGGGCTGGTTTGTCGTTGTGGCCGACGGCCGCTCGCACCTGGCCACCCTCGAGCGCTTCCCTTTGGCCCATGAACTCCATGTCCTTCCCATCGAAGAGCTACCCGGAGCCCAATCTCCTGGTCAACCCAACCGCCCCCCCGCCGCACTCCACAGCCTGCAACCACAGGACGCCGCCGTCGTCATGACCCACAGCTTCGAGCAGGACTCCCGGATTCTCGCCTCGCTGCTTGCGCTCGAAACCCCGCCAGCCTACATCGGAGTCCTCGGTCCCCAGCGCCGCACCCGCGAATTGCTCGCCGAAGCCGCCCGCATGCTCAATCTACACGCAAAAGCAACCATGGCCCAGACAGAGCGCTGGCTCGCCCGGCTCCACGCCCCCACCGGCCTCGACCTGGGCGCGGAATCCCCTGAAACCGTGGCCCTCTCCATCCTTGCGGAGATCCAGAAGTCTTTCACCGCTGCCACTGCGCTTCCGCTGCGCAAGGTGCGCGCCGCTGCCCCGGTACCCCTCGGCGAAAACGCTCTTTCAAAGCAACATGCATCTTGACCCGCGGGGATTCTGCGCTCTAATTTTCCGATGCAGAAGCGGGAAAAGTCGCTAGCCCAACTTCCGCAGTTTGAACGGCAAGTCTTTTGTTTTCAATGCGGACATGTTGAAGTCTTCACTACAAGTCTGCAAATTCGATGTGGGCAGGGATTTTCAGGCCGAGCCGTTGCA
>Ga0326728_10004605_pt1 | contig 40404 bp, 33 predicted proteins | sample MB3enrmetagenome_FD_207602 | JGI IMG/M metagenome (GOLD analysis project Ga0326728, IMG submission 207602) | Lab enriched peat soil microbial communities from McLean, Ithaca, NY, United States - MB31MN | ecosystem: Environmental > Terrestrial > Soil > Wetlands > Peat | place: USA: New York... | reverse complement strand
CAGGTCATGAACGGGATCGGGGGAAGCGGCGAGTTTACCCGCAACGCGTATATCTCGATTTACATGTGCCCGTCTATTGCAAAGCAGGGCAAGATTTCCTCGATTGTTCCAATGTGCCCGCACGTAGACAATAACGAACACTCGGTCCAGGTGGTCGTGACCGAGCAGGGGCTTGCCGACTTGCGCGGACTCGGACCGATGCAGCGCGCCGAGAAAATAATAGAACACTGCGCCCACCCTGCGTATCGGGAATACCTGCGGAAATATATCGAGAATGCACGGGTGGGCCATATACGGCACAACCTTGAAAAAGCCTTTGAGCTGCACATAAACCTGAAGGAAACCGGCTCTATGCTGCCGGACCTGGACCTCTCCCAGATCCAGGCGGTATAAACACGGATTTTGCGCGAGCGGATATGCGACTATAGACTGGCGTTCACGATCCCTGTCAGACAAAAATGACGGAAAGTCCCGCCCAGTATGGCCGGCCGATCGGCCGCATCGGCTATTTACACTGGAATTTACTAATTATTTCAATGATCTAAGAAATGGCGGTATCCCATTCCTTCCCTTTCCCCAAACAGAATAAACTGCCTACTAGGGAAACCTGAGATAGAGTGTTGTCACGGGGATTAAAACGCATGAGATCTGCTTCGGCAAAAAACACCATGGTCGTGGAATGGGATTTCTTGAAATCGGCGGCCAAAATACAAGGTCAAGTCCAGTATGGGCAGGTGGCTGGCAGCATGAAGTATTGACACGGCAATTCATTAATTATTTCAATAACATGAGAAATGGCAGTCTCCCATGCCTTCTCTCACCCCATATGAAAAGCACTGAAGAACCCCGAGAGAATGGTTTCTCACTGGCTCAATTAGGGCTTGACGTCTGCCCACTGTCGCCTCTCGGTTAAGGTTCTATATGCAAATCATATGTTGAAAAATCGCAAAATTCACCTGTTGGCAAGAAACAGAAACTTCCTGAGCCACCGATCAGACGCAGATTTCCTGGGTTTATCACGTACAGTGGCAAGTGGTACGACGAGTTCCTCCGTGATTTTGAAAACCTATCGCGAAGCTATATTAGGACATCGTCCTGACAGCGTCGAGCCGTCTATAGACTCGATCATCAGGTGGCTTATCACGGCGGGGGGAGAGGGTGATTTACCATGCCAGAAAGCGGCATGTCCATGTTACGGTGACTTTTCCTCTCGCCCGTACTATGGCATCTTATTGGCCTGAGTTCTTTCGACCCTATGGGGAAACAAACCAATCAACCACGGGGATGGTGGTGTGTCCTGAAACTCCCAAAACCAGTCTCATTAACATATAACCTGCCTGTTGGTTGGGCAAACCGTATGATTTTGCGGTTTTCCGATTGTTCATGAGATATCTTTGCCAGGACCCGATCCTAAAATGCGGTTCGGCATCTGTTGACAGCCAGGTTGAGGTATTATTCAGGTCAAGAGAGGTTTCCTATTTCCACCATGCATGATAGAAAAGTTCCGGATATTCAGAGGATTTTCAGAGACAAACGCGTTTGACTCAATAAAGAATAACTGCAGCTCTTGATAGATTGGCAATGAGAAGAGATACGGCTCCCGCGCGGGTAACGGCTCCAGTTGTTCAAATAAGGGAATCTCATGAGATGGGATCAAACAAACCGTCCGGTATGGCTCCGCTGTATAGTGGGTGTTCTTGTCGCTGTCCTCGGCCTCTTGATTCTTCTTTTCAATCTTTGCCCGATTCACCCCTTCACCTTAATGCCTGTCAATTGAAAGAGTTGCCTCGCAACGAGCGTGCATTGGGCAGAGGACTATTAACTGTGAAAATAGTGGTATGTCGTAAAAGCGCCCAGACCGGCCCATATTGGCATTTCCACTTGCGTGTTGTGATCGGGATATAGGATAATTAAATAAGCTTTCTGGGTGTTCCAGGAGCTTAATTGGACAAGCGGGTTGCGCCCTTCCATCTTCTCGGTCATGCGTTCTGCTCCTTTTTGACGGTGCTTTTCCATCGATTGCGGTCCAGAGCTTCCATGAGAACATTTTTCAGGCCATCGACGCCTATTTCTTTACGATCGAGAATGGGGAGACCGGTAAAGTCCACGATCTCATCGATCCTCGACTGGTAATCATCCAAATCACCCATGGCATCCAAAAGAATGATGCCATCGAGCATGCTGTACATTTCACGGGTTCGTTCTTTTGTTTTTCCCCTTATTTTCTCCGCAAATTGGATAAAAGCTGGATTCAAAAACAGATACTTATGATCCGGGTCCATTTTAAGAAGATTTCCTTTACCCCCGAGCAGGCAGTCGATGCAGTTCAATCCATCGACCTTGACCGCATCGTATTTATCCATCAGCGTTTTCATTTCACCGTTAAACCCCAGACAGACATCGCCGTAGACGACGATGATGCCTTGCGATCGCAGCTCTGAATACTTTTTGAGGGCTCCGTTTAGCCCACGGTCCAGAAGATTGTAATCCATGTGCAACCGTTCACTCAGAAAATGGACCTCTACATCAATATCGCCTCTTCCCAGGAGGTGTTCAATTTCTTTTCGCAAAATACCGCAGGAAATCACACAAGGTCTTTCAGGGCGTTTCATCTCATACTCCTGTTCGGGATTATTCAGCAAAGAATCTAATTGTCAAACAATTGGAATTTTCATTTAATATCATTCCATACTTCCAAATGAATTCATGGCCCACGCCACCCGGGACTTTGGGGCGCGGCCATGCCTGAAGAGCTATTAAGGTTGTGCCCTGCATTTTAAGTAAAAAAGCGCCTACCCCATTGCAACGAGCGGCCTTGCTTCGGTCACTTCAAATGCGACACCTGCCACGATCATTTTGGCGGCGTTTTCACCCGCATGCGCGGCGATCGCTTTTTTAACACCGTCCAGCAAGGGGCCCTCTTTTTGAATATCCTTTACTTTTAGGTATATACGGTAGCCGGGTGTATTGAATGCCACCGGGCTTTCAGTGACGCAAAACAGCACGGCGAGCGGGTTTTCTTCAAGGTTCTTCAAGCTGCGGTTGTTGCCCAATCCCAGAACCACAGAGCCGTCTTCCATTAACCTCAGGCTGCCGAAATAGGCGGCGTTCGGTTGTCCCTGTTTGTCAGCGGTACTCAAAACTCCCACTCTGCCTGGTTTGTTAACGATATCAAGAATTTCCTTGGTGATTTCCATTATAACGTCCTCCTTGATTAAATGATGGTTTCAACTCTCCTCAAACTATTCATGTGCTTGAGGTGCTATTGCGTAAAATTGGGTTTTCTTATAATTCATCCCCGTCAAGGACTGCACAAACAGGGTAACCAATACAGCTAAAGACTCAAAATCAATCAATTGAGTCGCATTGCGATCGAACAACAAGGTAGCCCGGGCAGAAAATTCATCGTCTCGGTCATAGAAAATAAGCTGAAGCAAAATGTGCGGAAGCAACTCAAAGGTTATGCTGATCGAACCCAATCCAGCGACCCCGCCTTGATGGCCCCCTATAGCTTCCGCGGCCGATAACAATTCTGGAACGCGACCTTGAAAGCACTTTATGATGGGACGTTCCAAGGCGCTCTCAGAATAAGTGCTTTGCTTGAACAAAGGCCCTGCAAGCTCCGCAAAAGTTACGAATTGTCCGACCGGCCGGCTGCGGCTGGCTTTTAAAATGTAATGAATTAATGCGCTTCCAGTAGGATATGAGACTCTTTGACCATCCAATCTCCGTATACCATCATTGGACACCAGGTAGTTGACGCCTGAAAACGAGACCTCAGCCTCCCCCGCATCGTTCAGTTGAAGATTAAGGTGTTCTGCTGAGGCGGCAATATCCACAACTGATAGATGTGTGAGAAGATCCTCATAAATCCATTTATGGCCGCCAACGGCCTTTGACTCTTTCAAAATATCATCCTCGTTCGTTATATTTCCTCAACGTTCATGATGATCGCACCCTTGGACTTCAGTGGAAACCCGATCTTGTTTCCCAGGTCCTCGATCCTGGCGGCCGTCTCCTCGAAACGGTCGCGTTTTGTTTCGATGGTTACTGTTCCTTTCTACACTTCCAAACTACGCCGCTTCAACCCGGCAGGGAACATAGCGGTGCATAGGGGTTCCGACAAAGTCCCGGTTTGTGTTTTTTGTTAATCTGTTGACGTTAGCGCCGTATGTAACGCCGTCATAGACAAGACCAAATCCTTGCGGAATGATGACCTGGCCCTTTCTGGTATCTGCGGTCACTTCGGCTCCTATTTTTTCCTCCCCGGCTTCCGTGATGACCCTTACCATCTGTTTATCAACGATGCCCAGCGTTTCCGCATCAGAGGGATTTATTGCCAGGGTGCAGGGCCGCCTGCCTTTGTTCCACGCAGGGTCCCGCATAGCCGTATTGGAATTCATATCCATATGACGTCCTGCCATCAGGATCAATGGAAATTCAGCATCAAGTTTCAGCCGTTTCTCTTCCTCACCGGGACTGATTTCCTTTATCCAGCCTTCCGCCTCCGCGGTATGAAGCCGTATCTTGCCGTCCTTTGTGGCCAATCTGCCAAGATTTTTCCCTATATCCTGTACTCCGACCAACACGCCTTCCGGACGCTCGATGATGGCCTGGTAGAGGGCCTGCCCCTGGTCCGGTCCGGCGTCGAATCCCACCCTTGCAGCCTCCTCCTGCTTTGCCGGGGACCTCTGTAAAAACCCGGTGAAATAGCTGGCCAGGTGGGCGGAACCGATAGCATTACCCAGCGTCTTGGCTGCTATGAAGGGCGCCCTCTTCATGTTCTCGGGATGCTTCATTACATAACCTATCAGCGCATCTCGGTATGTTCTCAGGCTGCCGCTTCCGGCAGCCTGGTAAAGGGTGTCGGGCAGTGCGGGAATCAGCCCCATGGCGTCGGCCAGGAGAGTGAATATCTCACCCGGTTCTTTCTGCTCTCCTTCTACCTCAACAACAGGCCGGCGCAACCGGCTGATTACGTCCAGGAAACCTTCGTTGGTTTTGGAGGGGATAATAGCGTCGGCCGGGCTCCATGATTCGTAGGTCGACCTGCAGGGCAGGACATAGTGTGCAAGTGCGGCGGTCTCACTCATTGCAATCTCGGTTACCACCAGCAGATCGAGCCGCCCGAATGCCTCTTCATACGCGGTCGTATCGGCATAAGACCGCAATGGATTGGCGCCCAGGACGAAGGCGGCCCTCAGCCGGTCGGGACGGTCGTTTGAGATTTCTTCCGGCATGACATTGGGAGGGAACATCCCCGCAATGGCCGGAATGTCGGTCACCGCCGTCCTCCACGTCTTGGGGTCATTCGGATCCGAGTATATCTTTCCGCCAACAAGGTAGTTTCCTCCCGGCACACCGATGCGTCCGCAGATCGCCGGCAGCACAACGAGCAGATAAGATACAAGGGCACTGTGCCGGTTCATCAAGATGCCAAGATCGTCACGCAGGCAGGACCGGCGTTTGGCGAATTCCCGGCAGACCCGGAATACCTGGTCGTATTCCAGTTCGCAGACCGTTAGCGCCGCGTTCACGTCAAATCCGGCGAACCAGGGCAGTATCTCCTTGAACCCGTTAACGTGTTTGTGGATGTATTCCTGGTTATGCATACCCTCTTTGAGGATGATGGCAATCATCGACTTCAGTAGCAAGGCATCCGTACCGGGCCGAAGGGCCAGGTGGATATCCGCTATTTTCGCGGTTTCCGAACGCCGCGGGTCGATCACCACAAGCAGCTTGTCCGGATCTTTGGAGATTCTGGTCAATACTCTCCTGGCCTGGGGGATATGGTGGCTCATCATCCCATTCCAACCCACGGCCATCAGCATCTCGGTATTCACGTAATCAGGCGCCAGTTCGAGCGACTGGCTTCCGAACGTCAGCCCGTGCGCCCAATACCGGCCGGAAAACTCCTGGTTGGCGGATGAGTACTGGTAACAGGACCTAAGAGCCTGCATGAAGCCCGCCAGGAACCGGATCGGGTAGAAGTTGAATTCGCCCCCGCCGGCTACCGAGGCCAGGGACCGCGGCCCATGCTCCTGAAGTATCTTCTTGAGTTTTTCCGCGATCTCGCCGATTGCCTGATCCCAGCTTATGCGTACAAACTTGCCGCCCGCCTTCTTCATCGGGTAAAGCAACCGGTCCGCATTGTGCTCATGATAAGCGATGTTCAAGCCCTTTCGGCAGACGTATCCTTCGCTGACAGGACTGTCCTTGTCAGCGCGGACTTTAACAATACGGTTCTTTTCAACTTTGACTTCAAGGCCGCAGCAGACAGCGCACATTACGCAGGTGGTCTTCTTCCATTCTTCCATGATACGCTCCTTTGCTTGTGTAGATCCGGCAAAAGGTTCTTCATTTCCTCATATCCAGTTTGCTTTACTTCGGGAGTGTCCGTATCATCCCGGGAACAATTCTCACTTCTTTATTGGGATTGCTTTTGGCCCTTGATTCCGCTTTGGATCCGGCCGTAACGTATACCCGCTCCTGACGGTCTTTCAGCGGCTTGAGTATCCTTTCTACATGTTCTTTCTTGTTTCCCAGATAAGCGGCTTTAACCTCTTCTCCCGCAGGACAGACCGCCATGCAGTAGCTGCACCGGTAGCTCATCCGACACATCAAAGACTGCCACATGAAGGCCGTCTCCCGATCATCGAAATGGGAGCGGTATTCCTCCATATCCTTGGAGGTAATGATGGCTTCCACCATATTATTGAACCCGGAGTAATTGTCTCTGTAATTGTGAGTGATGCAGGCCAAAAAATCAAAGGGTTGGTCTTTGGTGATCGCCCCAGTCGGACATACGGCAGCACAAAGGTTACAATTGATGCAGGGATTCTTTTCGAGCGGGTGATCATAATGATCAATCACCGAATCTACCAGGATACTTTGCAGTTGAATACAACTGCCATACCTCGGATGAAGGACGAGCCGGTTCATCCCCATGTGCCCCATACCGGCCTCGACGGCCATGATTTTGTGGCTGACATCCCATATCTTGCCGGGATAGCGGTCCATTTCCATGGGCCATCCAAGGTTGACCACGACCCCACGCATTCCGAGCTGGTTCAGGCGGCGCAGTATCTCTCGCGAAACACTTGAAGTCCTGTCTCCCGTATGATGATATTCTTGATTCGCCACGTACCGGGCTGGACTCTGAATATTCTCGCGGTTGTTGGCTAGAATGACGGAAATGATGCTGCGCGTAAGGGAATAGACGTGAGATATTCCCTCTCGCTCCATGCTCAAAGAATCTCGATCAAGGTCCACCAGACCCACATCATCGGCTCCGGCATCCAGGCAGATTCTCTTGATCTCCATTGAAGAATAAATTCCATTCAACTTTGACATGCTTCTTCTCCTTTTCATCATCGGTTCCGCTACATCCGGTCACCATGGCCACTGATGTCCTGGGACAGACTCCATCGCTATCTCCCGATCTCACCGGCCCTCTGTCTGTTCGCCCCTCAGGGTCATGCAGGTGGAGGTCGCTCGGGCAATGAGCCTTCCCTGCTCATCGAAGACATTCCGGTTAAGAAATATTCAGTCCTCTCGTACCTAGGCAAAACACCCGCCAAATGCCTTGAATAACTTCAATGGCCCTTTGATGCGGACCCTTCTGAAGATTATTTCCTTCAATAAGGGCGTTTCTTTATGAAGTACTCGCAGCCAGGTTTCTGTATCTGCATCGACTCGTACGTCCGGGACACCTACATGTCCTTGTTTTACTTGAATCGTTTTGTCTTTGATGACCACTGTCGTCTCGACCTGCTCGTTTCCTCTGAATGTGAAATGATAGGTTGCACACAGTCCTTCGGACTTGTGACGCTGGAATGCGAGCGGCATGGACGCGATAAAGGCGGCTACGGACGGCGGCCTGACGCCGTTAGCCACGCGCTTAACCTTTTTATGCGGAAACTTGCTCAGGACATGGCTCTCCGCGTCCGATCCTGGGAGGACATAGACAGTCTCTGTCTTTTGTTGAAGCGGTTTGACCACGGTCTCGATAAAATTCTTCTTGTCAGCAAGATATTGCGGGATCACTTCGTCGCCCGCCGGGCAGACGGCCATACAATAAACCGATTTGTAGCACGGTCCGTACGCCAAGCTCTGCCACAGTGAAACGGTTTCAGTATCGCTTATCCTGGTCCGGTATTCGGTGGAGTTCTTGCTGTCGGCGATATTTTCAGCCCAGTCTGAGAACCCGCCTATCAGCTCACGATAGGTATGGGTGAGGCAGTTTATAGGATTGAAGACCCCATCCGGGCCGATAGCCCCTGTGGGACAGGCAGCCGAACAGATCTTGCAGTTCAGGCAAGGGTTGTAGTCCAGAGGACTACTGTATTCGTCGACCTCGGTATCAATAAGCACGGTATTGAGCAGGACAAAACTCCCGAACACTGGGTGAATAACGTTGCGGTGGAGGCCCATCTTTCCAAGGCCGGCGGCTACGGCTATGGGCTTGTGCGATACGACATGCATCTTGCCAGGCCATTGGTCCGTTTCCATGGGAAACCCAGCTGCCGGGGTTGCTGCACGAACGCCTTTCCGATCGAGCGCTGCTGCCAATGAGTGGGCAGCATGGTTCAGCCGTTCTTCCACCTGGTGCAGTTCGAGACTGGCAATGGAGCGTGCGGGACTTCTCAAATTTTCCCTGTTGATCCTTCCGACAATACTGATGAGCGTCTTAGTCCAAGGGAATACATTCAGAATGTCCGGTTTTTGATCAGCTAATGCCGGATGTGAGATCTCGACAAAACCCACATCATCAACGCCTGATTCAAGGCACATCTCGCGTACCTGCACGGCGCTGAGTCTTGAGGCGCTCGCCTGAGGCGCCGCTGACGCCTTTCTTTCGTTATAGCGTTTTATTGAGGGGTGGTAATTCATATCCTTCATGTGGTTCTCCTTTGTTTGGTCAAATCAGTTCAAGTGTGTTGAAGCTCTCCTCCTCATTCAACATACTTGTGTAAGCCATACCCATTGCTGCGTCGCTTATGTCACACAGAACTCCTCCATGAAGAGTTCCCATGGGGTTGGCATGTCTTTCACCCGCTTCAAATTCGATGACGGCTTTCCCTGATTCGATGGAGATGACCTTGAAACCGATCAGATTCGCAATTGGAGGTGGTGGAATAGATCCATTCAGCATCATTTGAATCAGATTCGGCAGGTTGAGACTTGCACGTTCATTCATTGCTCCTAATCTCCTGACTTCTGATTTGCTGGTGGCTTAAACTGAAAGGCGGCCCGCTAGTCTAGTGTATATACACATATCGACACAAAAAAATCTACCTGTCGCGGGAAAGGGAAATAATCTCCGAGAGATCTTTAAGCAGGTTGTCCATACGGTCACCTCCGAGTCCCTGCTCGATGTGTGCCTGGGCAGCTTCCCACAAGGGTATGGCTTCCTTGAGTACTTCCAGACCTCGTTCGGTGATGCTCACCTGACGCTCCCTACGGTCCTTTCCCGGTTCGACGACGATAAGTCCCTTCTTTTCAAGAATGGTCAGATTACGGCTGAGTGTTGTACGTTCGGTAACGGTCATCTCTGCCAATTTCGTCAATGTGACAGGTCCCAGCACTCTGGCCACCATCAGCATTGAGTACTGAGTTGATCGCAGGCCGCTAGGTCTCAGGAAATCATCGTAGAGCCGTGTTGTGGCGCGGGCTGCCCTCCGCAAATTATAGCAGGCACAACTGCGACCTATTTCCTTACATCGTGCAGAGTCTAATGATTTAGGGCCACTTGCCATCCTCAAAATTCCCTCCGGCGTAAAGTCCGCCAAGCACTGACTTCCAAACATCGCACAAAACCGAAAGCTCCAGATAAGCTGGAACTCTAAATGTGTATATACACCTAAACTCGCCCCAAGTCAACCGCTTTTTCTGGCTGACAGTTGTTCCCAGGTGGGGTCTCGACCATAGAAGAGGCTGAGGAGGCACCTTAGTCCTGTAGTGTGGAAACACCCAGCCGGAAACCTCCCCGATGGTTTCAATCATAGAGGAGCCTTCGGGAGGATACCTGAATTCTATAGTGTGGAATCACCCGCCTGATCCCTCCCCGATGGTTTCAACCATAGAGGAGCCCTCAGGGCTGGAAATTTATCTCAGAAGAAGTCAGCATTCCTCTCCTTGTAGTTGAGAAATGAAGGGCCAAAATCTTTGCCATTTTCGAATCATTTGTTTACCGAATTGCTGCAGACTGGACTCTTTCGCAATTGGCAAGAAGCAGAGTTCCAACGGCTCTCACGCGCTTCTTGGAGTGCCTGCTCAACAACGAGTGTGGAAACGAGGCGGATGGTGTCTGTAAGTGCATCTGGTGTATGAATCTAAGTGAGCGGGTGTGAAAGAAAAGTGGATGCAACAGGCGATAAGTCTCCAACTCACCGCCTCTGCCCTCTAACCAGCCAACTGAAATTGGCGGCTAAAATACAAAGTCAAGTCCTGGACCAACTTTGCGTCATAATGCCGTGAAGAATCGATTTCTTGGAGCCCGGTTTTGTAATCATTTATTTGCTGAAAAGATGAATTGTAATCGTTTTTTGAGATTCGTAACGGTTTTTGAGGGATTAGCCGGGCGAACCGCCTAGATGAAACGATCTCGAAGAGCACGCCTAAGCCATGTTATTTTTTTCCATATTTTCTTTTTAGAGTTTGTGGAAAGCCTTCGATGGTCAAAAGCGGATCTGGCAGCCATATATCGTGTCCTCATCGTGGTTGACCCAGGTTGGGCAGGCGAGAACTCATCCAATGGATCTATCATCTGCGTTTCCCGCGCCCCCAGAGCGCTCTGCCCGGTTTGGCCCCGGTGTGCTCTCCGTTCGTGATTACACAAACCCCGTTTACCAGCACATGTTTTACACCGGTTGCATACTGGTGCGGGTTTTCAAACGTTGCCCGGTCGGCTGTCGTTTCGGGGTCGAACACTACCAGGTCGGCAAAATACCCCTCCTTGATCAGACCCCGGCGGTCCAGGCCCAGGTTGGCGGCAGGAAGGCCTGTCAGGCGGCGGATTGCTTCCTGAAGAGTAATTACCTTTTCTTCACGCACATATTTTCCGAGCAGCCTGCTGAAGTTTCCGTAGGCGCGCGGATGCGTAGACTGTTTTAGAAACACGCCCTCAGCCGAGATCGAAACAGCATCCGATCCGAGAGAAACCCAGGGCTGCCGCAACTCTTTTTTGATGTTTTCTTCGCTCATGACGAATGTGGCTACACGCGGGGCCGCGTTGTCTTCGGCAATCAGTTCGAGCATAGTTTCAACCTGGTCTTTTCCACGAATCCGGGCGGCCTCTTCAAGGGTCTTGCCGGTGAGGGGGCGCAGGTTTTCGGCAGTAAAACCGATCAATAGCGTTTTGGGCATCATGCCGCGTTGACGCATCTCGGAGCCGATCTTCCGGCGCATGGCGGGGTCGCGAAGCCTGTTGAGCAGGGCCTCGTCTCCTCCTTCGCGTGCCCAGGCAGGCAGCCTCGATGAAAGCCTGTTCGAACTTGCCGTATATAGGTAGATGTCGGCGGTTATGCGCAGTCCATCCCTCCGAGCCCGTTCTATCATCGAGATTACACTGTCTATCTTGTCCCAGTTATTTTCCCCGCCGGCTTTCAGGTGATAAATCTCGGAGGTAATCCCGGCCTCGCGGCTTATGCGAAGGAGTTCATCAACCGCTTCGATGAGCCCTCCCCCCTCGTTTCGCACGTGAGAGATATACATTCCGCCATATTTAGCGGCAACGCGGCACATCGCGATAAGCTCCTCGGTTGAAGCGAACATATCCGGCGCATAGCCCAGTGAGGAGCCGACGCCCAAGGCTCCGGCCTCCATCTCGAGCCGGACCAGGTCACACATCCGCTCGATTTGAGCGGGAGTAGCCTTCTTATTTTCAAGGCCGATGACATTTTCGCGCACTGTTCCAGCGCCCACGAATGAGCCGACATTCGGGGATATTCCCCACCTCTCCAGATAGCTCAAATATTCGCAGAGGCCGGTCCAGGCAACATCGAATTTGAGGTCGCCCTGCACTGAAACCGTTCGGCGCTTCATCTCCTCGGTGAGCGGACCCATTGATTGGCCTTCACCGAAGATTTCAGTGGTAACCCCCTGCCTGATTTCGCTCTGAGAACGGCCATCAATTATAAGGGAGGCCGTTGACCAGGAAAGCATGTTGATAAAGCCGGGCGAAACGGCGAGGCCCTTGGCCTCGATGACGTTTCCCGCCGATTTCCCGCTCAGGTCGCCAACCGCGGCAATGCGGTCCGCCTTTATGCCGACATCCGCATTGAACGGCGCACCGCCGGAGCCGTCATATATCGCGCCATTTTTTATGATTGTATCGAAGTCAAATGACCTCTCGCCGGATGCGTGGAGGAGGACCGTTGAAAAAATAATGACTGCTGCTGCGAGGACAATTCGCATACGCTGGTGTTCTCTATGCGGGACCCCACCCGTTTGCAGGGGGGTGCTGAATTCTATGAGTCAGGCTTCGGGCAACCAGCCGTTTTAGCCGACGCCACCCTATTCCAGGGGTCACTCCCCTTCCGCGGCGATAATTACCGGCAGCTTTTCCCTTACAAACGACTCAAGCCCTTCTCTTACTTGCCTGTATACTTCGATTTCGAGTCCAAATGGGTCCCGGACGAAATGGGAAATCAGTTTTCCGGAAAAGGAAGATGGAATCAGTTCCCTTACCTTAAATTGCGTAAGGTTTACCATGTAGTCGATATCATCGAGCCGCACATCAGAAAGGCCTTTCGAATAAAGCCCGTCTGTCGGAATGCCGGCCTCGTTCAGTACTTCCAGCGTGAGGGCCGGAAGATACCCCAGGGGGGCCAATCCCGCAGAGCGGGCTTCCAACCCGCTATTCCAGAAATGGCGCGCCAAAGCTTCGGCAATAATGCTCCGGCACGCATTCCCGTAGCAAAGGAAAAGCACTTTTCTCGCAGGCTTATCTGTCAGAGACGTTTTATGATCCATTCCCCAGGGTTCTGCTTGGAGACCACCTAAGCCGTAGCAGGCGCCTGCGACAGGCTGGACAATTTTAAAGCTGCGCGTGCGACCTGCCGGCCCAGTTCAACGCACCTGTCCAAGTCCTCCTTTTTGGGAGAAAACTTAACCCTGACCCCGTCGCTTACCAGGCCGATGTTCATTTCCCGCATGGCTTCCGACATCAGCTTTACCGCCTCCCCGCTCCAGCCGTAGGAGCCGAACGCGGCACCGACTTTTCCGACCGGACGGAGGCCCTTCATGTAGCTCAGCAGGTCGGCCATCGCGGGCATCATACCATTGTTTATGGTCGATGCGCCCAGAACAATGGCACTTGAGTCGAGCACTTCTGTCATGATGTCGCTTCGGTGAGAGAACTTCAAATTGAAGATTTTGAAGTCAACGCCTTCGTCTTTCAATCCCTCGCCAACGGAATTGGCCATCTTCTCGGTTGCCTGCCACATTGTATCGTAGACGATAGTTGCCTTTTTGAGACTCTCCTGCCTGCTCCACTTCTGATAGGCCCTGATTATTCCTTCCGGGTCCTTTCGCCAGATAAGGCCGTGGTCGGGAGCTATCATATCTATATCCAGCCCCATTTCAGCGACCTTCGCGATCAGCTTCTGAACCAGGGGTGAAAAGAGCAGCAGGATGTTTGCGTAGTACTTACCGGCATGACGGTAAAGTTCCGCAGCGTCGACTTCGTCGTCGAACCTCTGGCTGGTCGCCCAGTGCTGGCCGAAGCCATCACTGGACATCAACAGTTTGTCTTCGGGTATATATGACATCATGCTGTCAGGCCAGTGCAGCATCCGGGTTTCGAGAAAATTGACCGTCTTTTTACCCAGTTTTAGCGTCTGTCCCGACTCGACCACATGGTATGGCCAATCCTCACGATTGTAGTGGTCTATGAGGGCCTTCTTACCCATAGGCGAGCAGACCACCTTCTCAGGGCCGATCAGCTCCACAATGTCCGGCACACTGCCTGAGTGGTCCATCTCAACATGGTTTACCACAAGGTAGTCGATCCGCCTGGGGTCGATTATCTTACTTATGCTTGCGATCAGGTCATTTTTGAAGGGATTCTTGACTGTATCGAAAAGTGCGATTTTTTCGTCGACAACAAGATAAGCGTTATAAGTTGTCCCTTTCGGCGTGGAGTAACCGTGAAAGTCGCGAATATTCCAGTCCAGAGCGCCGACCCAGTAAACGTTTTTTTTTATTTCAACCGGTCCCATCGAAATCTCCCTTCCGAAATCTGATCAATTTCCGCCAAAGAATTCATAACATCACGAGGGTGCGAACATGCCGGGCAGCTTCCGAGGGCTTCCCCTCAACAGGATGATAGTCATAATCAGAACCGGACGCAATTTCAATCTGAGACCCCGTCTTTTCCTCGGCTATGACGTTATAATTAAATCTCCGGACGGAACCTCCGTGAGGTGTTCCGGGCTGGAAACAGGGAGACGATATACATGGAAAACGCAGAACCCAAACGAAAATACAGCGAAGCTGAAATCAAGGAAGAGCACAAACGAATCAGGCATCTAAGGCGACTGGTCGATTTCTCTATGGCTCTTATCGCACAGTCGCCCATGTCTTTGGATGAGGCGCGCCAGATCGTTCAGGCGGTTCGAGGACAGGCAATTCGGCTTTTTCCAGGAAAAGAGGAAACTTTCGAACTCCTGTACACTCCACGTTTCAGGCGGCTTATTGCGGAAAAATTCAGCCTGCTGTAACATGCTGGTTCGTTGAAGAGTGTCACGGCATATAATCTTCCTCACCCCCGGGAACGCGCAGTCGTGCAGAAACGATCAGGTCTGGAAGGGCCGTGGGCGCAAATCGATTTCCGCTCCGCGATTTGTGGAAGATACGAATGAACGAAGCTGTCCTGAAATTACAACGGGAAGCGGAAAGAATCGCCTCAAAACTCCCTCTTCCTGAATTCTACAAGCGGTTCAAGGCCCCCATAGCTGTTGCCAGAAAGCTCTTTTATAACGATCCCGGGGCCTTGCGTCTCCGTGACATGATAGAACCTGAGTACCATGAAGAGCTGGGCCATGGCATTTTTCATTGTACTCGCGTAAGCATCGACTGCGCCGCCCTTATCCTTATAGAAACTGATGGCGACCGCATGACGCCGGTTGCGATCGAGCGGCTCATGTTGCTCGGCATATATGCGGGCCTGCTGCACGATATCTCCCGGGATGAGCAAAACCACGCCGAGTGCGGGGCCAAGAAAGCAGAAAAGATACTACCCGCCTTTTTCCTCAGCAAAGATGAAATCGCTTGCATAAGCAACGCCATAAGAAATCATGAGGCGTTCGCACCTGCGGCCGAACTCGACCACGAATGGGCCCAGCTCGTCAGCGATTGTCTCTATGATGCCGACAAGTTTCGCTGGGGGGCGGACACATTCACGCACACGCTATGGCACATGATGGACCACCAGGCACTAAGCCCTCAGGGCATCATCGATAAATTCCCATGGGGAATGTCGGGGACCGTTCGCATCATGGAAACCTTCAGGACGCCCACCGGCCGGCAATACGGCCCTGAGATCATCGAAACCGGCATGGAAATAGGCAAAGGAATCTATCGTTACCTGCTTCGGCATTACAGGGAAACCGAGAGATGAAGAACGACACAATTACCGCGATAGAAGGGATACGGGTCGGCCATGCCCGGCTGGACGGGATTCCAACCGGGTGCACGGTTATTTTGCCGGACGGAGGGGCGGTGGCTGGTGTTGACATCAGGGGAGGGGCACCGGGGACCTTCGGGACCGATACTCTGAACCCTCTGAATCTTGTCGAAAAAGTGAACGGACTTTTCTTCTCGGGGGGAAGCGCCTTCGGATTGAGCGCGGCCGACGGGGTGCGAAGATATCTGAAAGACAGCAATATCGGCTTTGACACCGGCCACGGGATGGTCCCCATTGTCGCCGGCGCCATCATCTTTGACCTGGCGGTTAACAAGACAGGGGTCTATCCAGGTGCGGACCTTGCCTTCGAAGCCTGCCGGAACGCATCGTCTGAGCCTGTGGAGGAAGGCAGCGCAGGCTCGGGGCTGGGAGCGACCGTCGGAAAACTATTCGGGTTCGAGCGCTGCATGAAGGGAGGCGTCGGGAGCAGCATTCTGCATGGTGCGGCAGGACTTGAAGTCGGGGCTCTCATGGTTGTGAACGCGTTCGGAGATATAGTCGATCCTGATACGGGCATGAAAGTTGCCGGGGCCAGGAAAAGCCGGGAGAGCTGCGAACTTGTTGAAACCGTCCCCGCGCTGATGAAGATGATCAGCTTCACAGGGGGGTTTCCAGGCTCAGAAAGCACCGTCATCGGAGCAATTGCGACCAACGCCCTGTTGAATAAGGTCCAGTTGACCAAAGTAGCCCAGATGACTCATGACGGTCTTGCCAGGACCGTCTACCCGGTTCACACGCAATATGACGGGGATGCCATTTTCGCCCTGAGCTGCGGGACCTTGAAAGGCGTGGAAGTGAGCCTCATCGGCGCATTGGCCGTCATAGCCGCGAGCGAGGCGATCCTCAGAGCGGTTCGAAAAGCGCAAGGCGTCGAGGGGATACCGGCCGTTAGCGGTGTGGGCACTATGAAATCGTGCCCACACCCCAAGGGCAGCGCTAAGTTTTTGCCCGCAGAATCGAGGAGGATTAAACCTTAAAAAACGCCTTTGTATTTGCGCCACATACCGGGCACACTCCGGGCGCTTCTTTCTCTGCGGTGTAGCCGCAAATTTTGCAGATCCAGTAATCCTGCACCGGAAATTTGTCCGGATCGGCAAGCGCCTTTTTATAGAGTTTAGCGTGGATGGCTTCCACCTTGTTGGCGTAGTCGAACCCAATTTCGGCCGCCCTGTTCCCCTCCTCTTTCGCATGCGCTATCATTTCCGGATACATGTTCATGAATTCATGCGTTTCGCCGGCAATCGCGTCCTCCAGATTTTCCTTGGTGCTCTTCACCCTGTCGGCGGTGCGCAGGTGTTTGATGGCGTGGATGGTTTCGGCCTCGGCGATGGCCCGGAAAAGCTTTGCTACCCCGTGCAGAAACTCATCTTCGGCCCTCTGGCTATAGGCAAGATACCTTCGGTTTGCCTGAGATTCGCCTGCAAATGCATCCATCAGGTCCTTTTCGGTCTTGGACATCTCGTCACTCCCCAGTTTGAGAATAAGGTGGAATCAAAAAACAGCGACGCGGCTCTATTGCCGCAACTCCGGCGCCGGCACCCTCCCCTGATTGTGTACAATAAGGGGTTGGCGCATGCTGAAACAGGTTTATGATTGAGTTCTAAGAAAATAAGTAAGGGTTAACTCAAAGTCAAACAGACGCAGCGGCATAAATATTTGCGCCTCATTGTCGCCGCGCATAGCTCAAATACTCGATGCGCGCTGAATTTTTGGTTTGACCACAAAAAAGAAACATGTAATCTTCTTAACTCCGACTCACTTTGAAGGCCGGTTCGGAAAAAGCGCAAGGCAGTGCGCGCGCCGCCTCTTTTGCTCAGCCAAATCCGCATGCCTTCCAAACTCTCCGAATATTCCGATCCCGGAAAGGCGGCCAAACAATCGGCACCTGTTCAGGCCTTTTCTCTTTAGAGTCCTTAAACTATCCACGAATTCACATTTTCAGCCGGGAGGATTTAAGTTCATGAGTACACCTTTTGAGCCAGGCATGAGCCGCGAATTGACAGTAGTTTCCACACAGGATGATTCCGCCCGCCGTTTTTATCCAAATCTCCCCGACGTCTTCGCCACTCCATGCCTTGGTGGCCTGATGGAGCGAGTCTCGGCGGAGCTAATAAACGAGCATCTCAACCCCGGCGAACAATCCGTCGGGGTCTCGATGAATCTCAAGCACACTGCCGCCACGCCTCTTGGCATGGTGATCCGGGTTAGAACAGAAGTCATCGCTGTGGAGGGACGAAAGCTCACCTTTAAGCTCGAGGCCTTCGACGACGTGGAAAAGATAGGAGAAGCCACTCATGAGCGCTTTATAATCGTTGCCGACAAGTTCAACGCCAGGGTGGCCGAAAAGGCCAAAAAGGGCTAGCGGCATTTGTCCAAAGGCTTAACAGCGCAAAAACCCGGCTTTGGGGATATCACCGTCCCCTGGGAGATGGCCTTAATGTCGTCAAAACTTGGATTCATATTCAATCCGGCAAGCATCGCCGTGATCGGGGCTTCGGACGATCCGCGAAAATATGGTCACGAAATATTGAAAAACCTGATCGAGGGCGGCTTTCCGGGCGCGCTCTATCCGATAAACCCAAAGGCTGAACGCATTCTTGGGATAAACTGCTGTAAGAATGTCAAGGAAATTCCCGATCCGGTGGATCTGGCTGTAGTGATAGTCCCGGCGAAAATAGTTGTCCAGGCTATCCAGGATTGCGGCGAGCGAGGAATAAAAGGCGCGATCGTGATCTCGGGCGGATTCAGCGAGGCAGGTCCGGAAGGCGAGGAACTCCAGAAAAGGCTGGCCGAAGTTGCGGCTCAAAACGGTGTTCGCCTTATCGGGCCGAATTGCCAGGGTGTAAACAACCCCTACCACCCCATGTGTGCCACCTGGCCGCTTCTCACTCGAAAGGGCCGTGTAGCCGTCATCAGCCAGAGCGGTACCGTCGGTGCAGCGATGCTCGACTGGTTCCAGGAGGACGAACTCGGGGTCTCCGGTTTCGTGGGTCTTGGAAACCGCGCTGACATAAATGAAGTCGAATTCATCGAGCACTACGAATCAGACCCAAACACAAAGGTGATCGCATGCTATCTCGAGGGCATAAAAGAGCCGGAGAGATTTCGCAATATGCTTGAAAAAGTAACCAAGCCCCTTGTCATGCTGAAATCGGGGCGAACACCCCGTGGCCGGATAGCCGCCGAATCCCACACCAAGTCTCTGGCAGGGGCTGATGCGATTTATTCATCGCTTCTTGAGCGCTACGGCATATGCAGGGCTCAAACATTCGAAGATCTCTATGATTTTTCAAAAGCCTTCGCATACCTTAAACCACCGTCGGGAAAAAGAATCGTCTTCGTAACGACTTCCGGCGGAGCGGCCATTCTTGCGACCGACGCAGCCGAAAGAGAGGGCCTCGACACTGGCCCGCTTCCCCGGGAATTGTCGGATTCGCTCCAAGGCGTTGTCCCGGGCCACGCAATACGCTCAAATCCCCTCGACCTCACAGGGGATGCCACTTCAACAATGTTCAAAGAAGTGATCGACATGGCTCGCCCCCATTTCGACACGGTTGGAGTTATTTTCGGCGATCCGATCCAGAATGCCTCCGAGGCGGTGACCCCCGGCGAAAACGAGCTTGTCATATTCCTCGGTGGAGCTGACGTCGAAAGGTCGGAGAGGCTAAAGATGCAACGGAAGGGCATTCCCGTTTTCCCGACACCCGAGAGGGGCATCCGCGCGCTTTGTCAACTTATCCCGGCCGGCAAAAAGGGGAAGAAGGCCGAATACACGCTTCCCGATGCCTCCGGACGCTCGCAGATGGATGCATGGGAGAGCTTTCAATTCCTCGAATCCGAAGGCTTCGATTGCATCTTCACCCGCCCCGCTGCGAGCCCTGGCAAAGCAGTCCACCTTGCACACAGGATTGGATTTCCGGTGGCCCTTAAAATTAATTCTCCGGACATCCTCCACAAGTCCGACTGGGGCGGCGTGCGCCTCAACATTCAATCGGCCGGGCAGTTGCGGGAGGCTTACCGCAAAATGATGGAGGACGCCGGGCGTGAGTTCCCCGCAGCGCGAATTACCGGCGTCGTGGTAAGTGCAATGGCCGCCCCCGGGGTGGAACTTCTCATCGGAATGAACCGGGACCCGCAATTTGGCCCTGTAATCATGTTCGGACTAGGGGGAGTGTCGGTTGAACTTTTTCGGGACGTCTCGATAAGCCTTCTTCCGCTCACGCGCGACGAGGCTCGCGCAATGCTTGGCAGAATAAGGGGATCTGCTCTGCTCAAAGGTTTCCGGGGGCGTCCCCCGATAGATGAGAACGCCCTTATTGACGGACTTCTTCGAATGGCCGCTATTGCCGAAGAGCACCCTGAAATCGTCCAAATTGACCTGAACCCGGTGCTGGCCTACTCCGAGGGCATGCTGGTCGTGGATGCCAGGATAATTACAGCCTAGCTGGTTCCATATAGGAATTTCGTGACTCCCAAAAGTCCTTTTCCGCCATGGCGGCTTCGATCTTAGGGCTTGCTTGCGCAGCCCCACCTCGCGCCGAGTCCGGCAAAATGATTATCTTAATCTGAAGATTGGATTATTTGCCGGCCGGAGTGGCCAGGGAGGAACTTAATGGAGAATATGCGAGAAATACCCGGAATAAGTTCTTGTACCTGCGAGGAGCGGGAGTTTGCCCACCTCGAAAAGGTATGCCAAAAGACCGCATGCTTCATCTGCAAGAATGGAAATTGGCAAATCGACAATAAGGTCTTTGTCCTGTAAACTTACAGTTCAATTAAATCCATCACCAGATGGCGATAGAAATCGCTCACAGAGCGGCAGTAGCCTAAATCAAGCCGGAAGCCGGACAAGCTTCCGGCTTTTTTGTCGCTTATTATATTCCGTTCGATTGTGCATTTTTCACGTGTTTGCACATTTTTTTGAGGCACATTGGTTTTTTTCTTCACAAAATCGTAAAGAAATTTTCATCTCTATCCGAATCAATGTTCAGCGAGGCCGGTATAAATATTTTTGGTTTCTTATGTTTGTGGCCTGACGGGGGAAAAAACTTTTGCAACGATTTTTTATTGAGAATTCCAATTTCCGGTTCATATTGCAGTTATCCACAAATGTGGGGTACGGTTATGAACAATTTCAATCGGATACTCTTGTTAACTTTCTTATTAGCTCTGTTTTTAATGTTTTCGGTTTCGGGCTGGCATACGGAAAAGGCGCGGTGCGCCGAGCAGCCTAAGTACGTTGGGTCAGAGGGATGTAAAGAATGCCACGCGGACGAGTATAGCACCTTCAAAAAATTCAACAAAAAAGCCCATTCATTCCAGAGCATCATCCGCCTGAAAAAGGGACTGCAGGAAGCCGAACTAAAAAGTTGCTTCGAGTGCCACACCACGGGATACGGCAAGGAAGGCGGCTTCCGGTCCGAGCAGGAAACACCTCAGCTTAAGGACGCGGGTTGCGAGGTCTGTCACGGACCGGGCAGCGTTCATGCTGAAACGGGCGATCCCAAAGACATCAAAGGAAAGCTCACCGCTAAAGACTGTGAAGCCTGCCACAACTCGGAGCGCATCGACGCATTCAAATACAAACCCCTGGTCTACGGAGGGGCACACTAATGAAAACATTCAACCTCAGCCTGCAGACAAAAATCGTCATGGGAATCGCCGTTCTCATCCTCATGGCGCTCGCATCGATCATCAGCGTAAATATTTTCTATCAGCAGAAGGAAATGAGACAACAATTTCAGAGCTCGACAAAGATCCTGACCGATGCAGTCTACAACGCCCTTCTCTATCCGATGGCTATCGGCGACAGCAAAACCATCGAGCAGCAGATGGCAGAGTTCCAAAAGAACAGCAGCAATGTCAAAGTCTATGTTTTTGGGTTTGATAAGGTCATCACCTACACTTCAGAAGCGAACAAGGCCAATTCCGTATTATCCGAAAACATAAAATCGCAGAGCCTCATCCAGGGAATAAACGACATCCTCGCAACCGGAGCAACGCCCCAGTCCGGGTTTGACGAACAACGGGATGGAGTGCACTACCTTAGCCTTCTGCGTCCGCTGCCTAATGAAAAGCGCTGCCATCACTGCCACGGATCCAGGCGTTCGGTCCTGGGCGGCATGCTCGTGGAGCAGAACAGCGACAGCATGTTCACAGCTATCCAGGCTATGATCAATAAGAATATAGTCATAGGACTTCTCGGTTGCCTAACGGTTGCCCTGGTTCTCATTTTAATGGTCTCAAGGCTCGTGAGCAGGCCAATCCGCCAGGTGATTTCGGGTCTTAACGAAACAGTGGAAAATGCTTCTGAGGCCTCCGGAGCAGTGGCGTCCATCAGCCGGCAAATGGCGGACGGCACAGCCGCCCAAGCGGCGGCAATCGAGGAGACATCGTCCTCGCTTGAAGAGATGTCCACAATGACCAGGCAAAACGCTGGAAATGCAACTCAAGCCGACAAACTAATGCAGCATGTCCAAGGCATTACATCGGGGGCCACTGACTCGATGGGCCGGCTGATGGAATTCATGCAGGAGATTTCAACCGCAAGCGACAAAACTCAAAAGATCATAAAAACCATCGACGAGATAGCCTTCCAGACCAATCTTCTCGCCCTTAACGCGGCAGTGGAAGCCGCACGCGCCGGAGAAGCGGGAGCAGGGTTCGCAGTTGTGGCCGACGAGGTGAGAAACCTGGCCATGCGTGCGGCGGAAGCCGCTAAGAACACCGCGGCCCTGATCGAGGGCAATGTAAAGATGATCCAGACCGGTGCTGAACTGGCGAAAAGCATGAGCGGCGAGTTTTCTGAAGTGGCTTCGAGCGTCTCGAAAGCAGGCGATCTCGTCAGGGAGATTTCTTCAGCATCACAGGAACAGGCCCAGGGGGTCGAGCAGATCAATCAGGCTGTCGGAGGTGTTGACAAAGTGGTCCAGGAAAACGCCTCAAATGCGGAAGAAGCCGCCTCCACCTCAAAACGATTGGAAGAACAGGCACAGCAAATGACCGGTTTTGTAAACCGCTTGATGGCCCTCATCGAAGGGGACGCGAGTGGAGCAGAATCGGCCGGCCGGCCAGATGAGAAAAAGCCGTTTGCAAAATCAGCGACAAGGCTGCACAATCGGCCAAATGCAGGTATTCAGGGACACAAAGAGACAAAAATGAGCCCATCCGGGCATTTACCGGTGATTCCGGCCAGGTTAAGGGCTGCAGGAAAACACGCCTCCCCCGTTAAGGTGGCTGGTGTCCGTACATAGCGACATAAATAATCACCCAATAACCGGCTTCCGTCATTCCGGCGGGAGCCGGACCAGGTCCGGGGTACCGCCGAAGTAACCGGCAGCGAGCGTTCGCGCCGTCATCTCAGAATACGAATTGAGCCGCCGCCACGGTAGGCTGTCCCAGCCAATACGCCGAATTATCTTTTCATATGTCATATTTTTTTATATCAAAAACATAAATATGATTACATTCTTCTTCGGGTTGCCAGACCGGTTTTTCATTCAATGAGCCCGGAGGTGAAAATGATAACCCGACGCTCCCTTCTATGGTGGATTAGATCGAGCAATCTGAAGCTTCAGCTACTGCTGCTGCTGATCATTCTGATTACAGTCGGGGCAAGAGTACTCCCGCTCGAGATGCAGAAAAGGATCGTAAATGAAGCGATCCGGCTGCGACAAATCGACCTGCTGCTTCTCTACTGCGCCGCCTACATCACTGCCGTTCTGACCGCCACCGGGCTGAAGTTTCTCATGAACCTGCTTCAAACGCGGATTGGGCAAGAGGCGCTGGCCAGCATGCGCAAAGAACTCTATTTGCACATCATCACGCTGCCTCTCGAATTTTTTCAAAAATCGTCACCCGGCATGGTGGTATCGTCACTCGTCACCGAACTTGCGACAGCCGGCGATTTCGTGGGCCAGGCGATAGCGGTACCCATTGGCAACCTGCTCACCCTGGTAGCTTTTGCCGTCTACATGTTCTACCTGAACCCGCTTCTGGCCATCCTGAGCATCTCAACATATCCTATCGCGCTTCTGCTCATTCCGATCGTTCAGAAGAAATCAAACGACGCCAACAAGGCGCGCGTAGATGGCACGCGCACGATGAGCAACATGATCGATGAGACCGTCTCAGGCATCCACGAAATCCATGCAAATGCAAGTTATCGCGTCGAGGAACGCAAGTTCGGCGACATTGTGGATCATTTGTTCAAAATCCGGGTTATATGGATCGCATACAAGGGCGCAGCGAAGGTGCTGAATAATTTCTTTCAGAACCTCGGGCCTTTTATTCTCTTTCTAGTCGGGGGCTATCTTGCCATAAACGGCCGGTTCGACCTCGGCGCCCTTGTGGCCTTCATGTCGGCTTACGAAAAATTGTATGATCCATGGAAGGAACTGATGGATTTTTACCAGCTCTATCAGGATGCGCACGTCGGGTATACGAGAATCATGGAGTACTTCGACGCCGAACCCGGATACGGGATCGAACCTGACGGCCGCGCTCCATTTAATCTTCATGGGGCTGTCAATGCGAGCCGGCTCTCCCTTGCGGTTGACGGCGACATCGAGTTGCTCAAGAGTATCAGCCTGGATGTGAAACCGGGAGAGCGCATTGCGCTCGTGGGCTATTCGGGGAGCGGCAAGAGCACTCTTACGCGGTGTATCAGCCAGCTCTACGGGTACACTTCGGGCAGTCTTAAGCTCGATGAGCATGAAGTCTCGCAACTGAGTAAAATGGATATTGCGGCAAACCTGGGCATAGTGTCACAGAATCCGTTCATTTTTCATGGAACCATCAGGGAGAACCTTCTCTATTCCTGGGAGGCCGTCCGCGCCGGGCGCCCTGATTCTACCCCTGAGGAAGTACCGTCATATGAGAGAATAATCGAGATGCTGAGAGGCGTGGGCCTCTTTGGGGACGTCGTGCGCTTCGGCCTGAACAGGGTCCTTCGTCCGGGAGAGCAAGAATTTTTCGTCAAAAAGATTATGCGGATCAGGATTATGTTTCAAGAACACTTCGGGGAGGTCAGTAGAGGATATTCCGAATATTTCGATCAGGACAAATTTCTGAAGTTTTCCACTGTTGCCGCAAACATCCTCATGGGGAGTCCCAATGACCCCGAATTCAGCATGGACAGGCTCGCCGTAAGCCCCTTTTTCAACCATTTCCTCGCTGAAGCCGGGTTACGGAACCCACTGATAGAATTGGGAAAAGACCTGGTCGTCAGCTTGATCGAGGTCCTTGGGAAAATGCCGCCGAACGAAGCTTTTTTCCGGGATAGCCCGCTGCTTCCCGAAAGGCTGGAAGAATACGGGGAGGTCTGCACAAGAATCGATGAAATGCAGCCAAAAGAGATCGGCAGGCAGGACGCTCTGAAGCTTCTGGACGTGGCCCTGCGCTACATTCCAGGAAAACATGGGATAATCGGTATGCCCTCGATGCTGGAGGAACTTATCCTCAAAGGAAGGAAATCTTTCAGAAAAAAAATCATGGCCGAACGTCCGGGGGCAATCAGCTTTTATAATATTTTAGAATACATTCATTCCCTTCCGCTCCTGGACAATATCCTTTACGGAAAGCTCACAACAGAACGCCCGCGAGCACGGGAGCGCATCAGCGATAGCATCGTGCAGTTTCTGGAAGAGGAGAATCTGCTCGGGCGAATCGTCGAAATCGGGCTTCGCTTCGATGTAGGGTCAAAAGGGGAAAGGCTTTCCGGCGGCCAAAAACAAAAACTCGCCATCGCCCGGGTTCTGCTCAAGTCGCCCCGGATTCTCATCCTCGACGAAGCGACATCCGCCCTCGATAATGCTTCGCAGCAGCAGATTCAGGATCTGCTCGAATCAAGGTGGAAGGGAAAGTGCACTATAATCTCCGTAGCGCACCGCCTTGATACTGTTCGGGAATTCGATCGTATTGCCGTCATGCGGGCGGGCAAAATAGTCGAAATAGGGACCTATGACGAACTCATTGGCTATGGAGGAATACTCTATGAACTCGTCCACGGGACAAAACCTCGCGTGCATTGAATACAGGACTGCGCTAGACATGCTCATGCGCGTACCGCTTTTTTCCGTGATACCCATCGAAGCCGTAAAAGTCCTGGCCTGTCTAGGCGAAACTGAGAATTTTGCGGCGGGCGAGATCGTTTTTCAGCAGGGCGAAATCGACGACTACGCATACTATATCGTGGAGGGCGAGGCGGAACTGCTCCTGCGTACCGAAGAGGGTGAACAAAAGATACGCGGCTTCGGAAAGGGAGATTTTATCGGCGGATTCTCGCTGCTTTCCAACATGGAGCGGCTGTTTTCCCTAAGGGCGCAAACCGACCTTTGTTGCCTGGCGTTCTCGGCGGATGGTTTTCAAAAGATACTCAAGCAGTTCCCCGAAGCGGCCGCGGAGATCCTAAGGGAGATGGCCTCACAGGTTTTTCGGTGGGAATACGGACTGCTGCACGGAGATCGTAAATTGTGTGCGAAATGCACGAGCGCGGTGGGAGTTACTCTTTTATAGGCGAGTGGTTGAACAGGTGATGATCTGTTCAACCACTCGCCTTATTCATCAGCACGAATCCTTGAGCTTGCGCACCTCTTCGGTAAAGGCCGGGACGAACTTGAACAGGTCTTCTACTATTCCGTAATCAGCCTTGCTGAAAATGGGCGCGTCAGCGTCCTTGTTGATCGCCACGATGTATTTTGAGTATCCCATACCCGCAAGGTGCTGAATTGCCCCCGAGATGCCGACCGCAATGTAGAGGTTGGGGTTTACCACCTTGCCGGTCTGCCCGACCTGGTCTGAATGAGGACGCCAGCCCGAATCTACCGCGGCGCGTGAAGCGCCCACCGCTGCTCCCAGCACTCCGGCCAGTTCTTCCAAAATCACGTAGTTGGAGGCATCTTTCATGCCCCTGCCGCCCGAGACAATGACCTCGGCCTCGGTCAGTTCCACCTTCCCGGAAACATCAAGGTCGTATTTCAAAACCTTAGCGTGTGGAATCGGGACCGGGAAATCGATCATTTCCAACTCAGCCTTTCTGCTTTCGTCCACGATAAAGCATTTCATAATGTTGGGACGAATCGAGAGAAGCGGGGAAACCCCCTCGGCCCACTCGCACCAGGCGAAGCACTTGCCAGCAAAAAGCGGCCATTTGGCAGTTATCTTCCCGGCCTCGTCAACCCGGACTTCGATTACGTCCTGCAGCAGGGTAACGTTGATCCTCCCGCAGAGCCGCGCACCGATATCACGACCGTCAACCGAAGCCGGCATAAGAACGGCAGCCGGTTGGGTCTTTTCCACCATGTGCGCTATAATCGGAACGTAGGTTCCCGCCAGGTAATGCTCCAGTGCGGGATCGTCCAGCACATAAACCTTATCGACACCATAATTTCCCAGTTCGGCCGCTTTATCGGCAACGCCCGATCCGAGCGCGACAGCGATCAGCCCCGCCCCGAGCGCATCGGCAATACGCCTGCCTTCGCTTGCCACTTCATAGGTCACGCGGCGAAAATTCCCGTTCCGGAACTCGGTAACTATCAACACATTTTTTGCCATTGGGATAGCTCCTGTATCAGATGACCCTGGCTTCTTCACGCAAAAGTTTGACAAGCTCTCTTGCCTTTTCCTCGATATCCAGCCCCCCGTCCACTATTTTCCCCGGTTTTCGCTGAGGAGGCAGTTCCATGGAGGTAATCCGGATTTTGGCTTTTTCGGCAGCAAAATCCGCTGGATCCAATCCCAAGTCCGGAAGTTTTTTCATGGCCAGAGGTTTTTTCTTTGCTTTCATAATCCCGGGAAGTGAAGCGTACCGTGGATTCCATACGGCATGAGATCCGCCGAACGTAACCAATGCGGGCAGAGGGACCTGTATAGTCACTTTCCCCCCCTCGATCGGCCGTTCTACGGTCACGTTGGTCCCATCGCATTCCATAGAGACCGCGAGAGCCACATGAGGCCATCCGAGCTTTTGGGCAAGGATTGCGCCCCTTTGCCCCTGGTCATAATCAACCGACCTCGAACCGATCAGGATGATATCAGGGTTCTTCTCCCTGGTGGCTGCTGCCAAAGCCTCGGTAACCTGGAGAAAGTCCGCGCCCTTCATGTCAGTATCGTCTATGAGCACTGCTTCATCACACCCCATGGCCAGAGCCGTCCTGAGGGCTTCAACAACTCTCTGAGGTCCGTAGCTGATGACCGCGACCGTTCCACCATGCTTTTCCTTGAGGCGCAAAGCGGCCTCAATAGCGAACTCATCGTAAGGATTGATAATCCACTTTATGTCTGATGTTACGATTTGACTTTTATCCGGGGCTATCCGGATAACGGTTTCCGTGTCTGGGGTCTGTTTCAGGACGACCACAATATTCATAACGCATCCTCCCTAAGATTTAGGCCTTCCATTTCCGACCTGCGATACCGTTTTAGTTTTCTATTCTAAAAGCGGTTTTTTTACCATACTATTTAATATCACTCAAGCTAAAGAAAACTTGACCCAAAGTGCTTCAAGACCAGGGCAAGAGAACCGGGCAGACAAGCTCAAAGAACCCGGGGCAACAGGTTACAACGGGTCCTTAGATTTCTATCGCAGAAGTATTGTGGATTGAGGACAGAAAACCCCTAAGCATTGCAGACAGGATACAAACCTGCTCGCTCTTCTCATTCAAGGCAGGATCGATAGATGCGTTTCCAACTGGGGCGCGGCGCCCCGGAGAACTCTAGGACTGGGAACCGGCGTAATTCCCCTTACACCCGGGACAATACCCCTGGAGGACCACCTGCTGCCGAAGTACGTGGAACCCATTTCGCTCGCCAACCGATATTTGCGGTTCCCCGACTGAGAATTCAGCATCCTGGATCGATTGACAATGCAGGCAGACCATGTGGTGGTGGGTACCTGTTACCGCATCGTACCGGGCCACTTCCGTTATCGGATTCACCTTCTGGATAAGACCGACTTCGTAGAACTTCTCGAGCGTCTTGTAAACTGTTCCCAGCGAAATCATAGGGAAACGTTTCTTTACCTGCTGATAAATGGCCTCAGCACTCGGATGCTCTTTGGTGAAATAAAGGGCCTGATAGATGGCCAACCTCTGATAAGTTACCTGGAGGCCGTGATCCCTCAGGGTCGCAATGAAATCTTTGTCGTTTTTCCCCTCCATGGTCTCTTTCCCCCTTTTTTGGAGCAGGATTGGGAGCAACTACAGAAAACCTCTAGTCTAGGCTATATGTAAACCACAATTTACGCAAGCAGAATCTTCTAATAATGTGTATCGCTAAGCAGTACTTTCCACATTAGAAGATAACTCCCTAAATCGCTTGAGAAAAACAAGCAGAATGGAAATGGCTGCCGGAGTTATTCCCGGTATTCTCGATACCTGTCCCACCGAAACCGGCTGTACGTCCCCGAGCTTCTGCCTGACCTCGTTAGATAGCCCCGGCACCTGATCGTAGGGGAAATCCTCCGGAATCCGGATTCCTTCCATCTGTTTGAACCTGTTCACTTCGGCTTCCTGCCGCCGAAGATAGCCTTCGTATTTGCACTCGATTTCGATCTGTTCCTTCGTTCTTTCAGAAAGCACCAGGTCCGACGCGCAAAGGGCTTCCACATCAGAATAGGTGAGTTCAGGCCTCTTGAGGAGCTTTTCCAGCGAAACCGGTTCATCGAGAGGATTCGAACCTCGGCTGACAAGGATTTCACTTACACGGGGAGAAGGCCGCACAAATGTCTTCCGAAGCCTTTCCAGTTCGGCACGCATTGCCTCGCGCCGATCGAGAAGCTCTCTGTAGACGGAATAATCATGAAGACCAAGCTCGTACCCCTTCTCCAGAAGCCGCAAATCGGCATTGTCCTCCCGCAGAAGCAGGCGGTATTCAGAGCGTGAGGTGAAAATTCTGTATGGCTCGCAGGTCCCTTTTGTGACCAGGTCATCGATCATTACGGCAATGTAGGCATCCGAGCGGTCCAAGAGAAACGGGGGTCTTTTCTGGGCCTTGAGGGCGGCGTTCAGACCCGCCCACAATCCTTGCGCGGCCGCTTCCTCATAGCCGGAGGTACCGTTTATCTGGCCGGCCAGGAAAAGGCCCTCAACCGGCTTCGTCTCAAGTGTGGGATGCAGTTGCGTGGGCTGAATGAAATCATATTCGATCGCGTAGGCCGGCCTCATTACCTCAGCGTATTCCAGCCCCGGGATCGAGTGAATCAGATTGAGCTGAATCTCCAGCGGAAGTGAATTGCCCGTTCCGCTGGCATATATCTCTTCGGTATCAAGACCTTCAGGCTCGAGAATGATCTGATGAAAATCCTTGTGCGGGAATTTCATCACCTTGTCTTCCAGCGATGGGCAGTAGCGCGCGGAAACACCCTGGATGGCTCCGTTATACAGCGGAGATAGATGAATATGGCGGCGAATAAGCTCGTGCGTCCGTTCGGCGGTACGCCCAATGTAGCATGGCTCCTGTGGGAGCGGCAGATTTGACGTGAACAGTGAAAAAGGCCTCGGTTCAGCATCGCCGTGCTGTTCACGAAAGGAGCTGAAATCGATGCTCCGGCGGTTGATTCTGGCGGGGGTACCGGTTTTCATCCTGCCAAGGGTGAACCCGAGTTCCTTTATCTGATCGGCAAGCGCGATTGACGAGAACTCGCCCGCCCTGCCCGACGGAATACGGCTCTTCCCAATATGGATAAGACCGTGCAGAAAGGTCCCCGTTGCGACAACAACCACTTCAGATTCGTAGAAAACCCCGATCTGGTCGATTACTCCCGATACCCTTCCGTCCTCGATAATAAGTGATTCGACAAGGGACTGCTTTAATTCGAGATTGGACTGAAGCTCCAATCTGTGCTTCATTTCACTCCTATACCGGATTTTGTCGTTCTGAGTCCGAGTGCCACGGACGGCAGGCCCCTTTTTTGTGTTGAGCAGGCGGAACTGAATCGCGCTCAGGTCCGAAACCTTGGCCATCTCGCCCCCGAGCGCGTCGATTTCTCTCACCAGGTGGCCCTTGCCTATTCCGCCCACCGAAGGCGAACAGGGCATGTGCGCAACGGTATCCAAACTAATCGACAGCACCAGAGTTTTGCACCCCAGCCGCGCGGAACCAAGCGCCGCCTCACAGCCGGCATGACCTGCTCCGATCACTATTACATCGTATTTTCCAGCCATTCCAAACCGGACCTGAGCTTCAGCTAGTCGAGGACTATGAGCGCAGGACTGCCCATTTTCGAGCACTCCCTTGCCAGTGAAAACCATTATGTTCCTGCTACCAATCTTGCATTCGGCACAACTTGCGGTTGCGCCTTAATATAATCCATCCTCGCCATTGTGCACTATTATCAGTGTCTAATAAACGCTTTTTTTAGAGCACATTCCATAGCTATTTAATGGTCATAAAAAGATTCGGGTGAGGTTAAGCCAAACGCCGGACCGATGCTATTTTCGGTTACTCGCATCGAGCAGCCGCTTGATATTGAGACCGAGAATCGCCCGTTCCTGTTCGCCGGTCAGCTTCAGGCGCAGAATCTTATGCGCCTCGGACACCGGGTCTCCGAAGGGAAAATCTGATCCGAACATGAGCCTTTCACAACCATAGCGCGAGATATAGTCACTGACGTCACCTACCGGGGCAAGGGCGGTATCAGCGTAAATGTTGGGCATTTCCCATATGCCATGGCGACGGAAAAGGTCATATCCGCCATTGAGCATTCCGCAGTGGGGAATGATCACGTTCACCCCGGGGGCCAGTTCGTTTATGAAATAGAGCGTGTTTTCAAATTCCTCTTCGAGGCAGACAGGCATGTTGCGCCTCTGGATTTCTTTGATTGCGGCGGCGCACTTCGGATCGCCGTAGTTGTAGACAGGCTCGTCGGGATGCCTGTGCCATTTGATTCCCTTGTGAGCGCCGGTCAACTGCTCGACGGCAAAGTCATTCCAGATGAAAAAATAGGGATATACTTCGAACCCCGGTATTCCGACCGAAAGCAGATACCCGTTCGATTCGGCTCTCGTGCGCTTCCATTCCCCGGTATCCCTGAAATGTGGATCATACCTGTCGTAGATTTCCATTACAGGGGAGAACATCACCGCTCCCCCGATACCGCTGCCTCCAATGTGGGAGAGATAGTCGCAAAGGTCCTGGGGCGGAAAGGCGTCAATGCGGCCGCAATGGGCGTGAGCATCGATTATATCGGGGATCATTTATTCCTCCGGTCGTTAATACCGGCTTGCTCTAAAGGTACTGTTTCAGGTTCCGGGAGCCAGGTGATCGCCGGGATGACCGGCAACATTTACCAGCCCATTCCTTCAATGCCTCACACACGGGCGGAGACCCGATTATATGCCAGGCATTTAACCCAGTGGCCGGTCGATATCTCCTGGAGTTTGGGTGAATTCTTTTCGCACTCCGGCTTCGCCTGAAGGCAGCGCGGCTGGAAAATACACGATTCCGGAAGCACCTGTCCGGTAGGTTCCTTCGCCTCTTTCCAGTGTTTCTTCGCATGGTTGGGATCAGGCAGAGGTATGGCATCGAGCAACGCCCGGGTGTAGGGATGGCTGGGGTTGCTGAACAGTTCATCGGCTTGTGCGAGTTCGACGACCTGCCCGAGGTACATAACGGCAACCCGGTCGCTGATGTGGCGCACGACCGAGAGATCATGCGAGATGAAAAGGTAGGTCAGGTTGAACTCCTTCTGCAGATCCTGAAGCAGGTTGATCACCTGGGCCTGAATGGAAACGTCGAGAGCCGAAAGCGGCTCGTCGCAGACGACCAGTTCAGGATGGAGAGCCAAAGCCCGCGCGATTCCAATCCTCTGGCGCTGCCCGCCGCTGAACTCATGTGGATAGCGGTTGATGTGCTCGGGTCGAAGCCCGACCACCTCCATGATTTGGCGCACCCTTTCCTTTCGCTCGGCAGGCGTCCCGATTTTATGTATGATGAGACCTTCACCGATAATCCTCCCCACGGTTTGCCGCGGGTTAAGCGAAGAGTAAGGGTCCTGAAAGATGATCTGCATGCGCCTTCTTAACTGATGCAGTTTTTCACTGTCCAGGGATGAAAGATCCTGTCCGTCAAATATGACCCGGCCTTCGGTTGGAGGTTCAAGATCGAGAATCACCCTGCCCAGGGTGGATTTCCCGCATCCGCTCTCCCCCACGAGGCCAAGGGTTTCGCCCCGGCTGATCTCAAGATCGACCCCGTCCACAGCCTTGACAATTCCAACTTCGCGGCGAAAAAGCCCCATGGTTATGGGATAGTATTTCTTGACGTCTCTAATTCGTAGAAGTTCCGATTCTTGCGGCAAGCACAACTCCTAATAAAGCCAGCAGCGCACCGGGTGGCCTCCAGCCGGCTCGAGGAGCCCTGGTTCCTCCCGAAAGCAGCGGTCGAAAGACCAAGGGCACCTTGTATTGAATTTGCACCCGGGCGGCAGCGCCAGCAAACTGGGAACTACTCCCGGGATCGGTTTGAGCCTGTCCTTTTCATCGCCGGCCACGCGGCTGGGCATCGACCGCATAAGCCCCTGGGTGTACGGATGGAGAGGTTTTTCGAAAAGCTCTTTCACACCGGCATGCTCCACAACCCGGCCAGTGTACATAACAATGACCTGATCCGCCATCTCGGCTATCACCCCAAGATCATGGGTAATGAGTAAAATCGACATACCCTGTGTTTCGCGAAGATCGTCAAGAAGCGAAAGTATCTGCGCTTGGATGGTCACGTCGAGAGCAGTGGTGGGTTCGTCCGCGATGATGAGGCTGGGATTGCAGGCTATCGCCATTGCAATCATTACACGCTGACGCATGCCGCCGCTCATTTTATGTGGATAGTCGAACATCCGGACTTCGGGTGAGGGGATACCTACCCGGTGAAGAAGCTGGATTACCTCAAGATGGGCATCTTTTTTCGAAATCGGCTTGTGCCGCAACAGCACTTCAGCAATCTGGTCCCCGATTCGAAAAACAGGGTTGAGGGAAGTCATGGGCTCCTGGAAAATCATCGAGATTTCGTTTCCCCGCATTGATTCCATTTCATTCTCGGGGATCGAAAGCAAATCTCTCCCCCGGAACGAGATCTGCCCACCCGCCATTAACCCCGGAGGAGGAACAAGACGCAGAATGGAAAGTGCCGTCACGCTCTTCCCGCATCCGGACTCGCCGACAATTCCGAGCACTTGTTTCTCGAAAATTTCAAAGCTGACCGAATCTACCGCACGTGAGATCCCGGCCTCGGTTAGAAAATATGTCTTCAAGTCTTTAACTTCGAGAAGAGCTGAATTCATCGATCTCCATTGCCGGATCAGTTTTGATGAGGACGCTTCCGCCCCCCGCAACGATGTTCTCCCGGCCCCGACAGAGTCAGCACCGGACCCTGGATCAAGTCGAGGGCTCACTTTGAGCAGGGGTAAGCCTCGCACACCCTGCGCAGTGTGAAGGTAAGTATACTTATCGCCGGCCGCTTTAACAAGTATTCGGGTCAAACGCAAAAATGGGCTTTCGCAGTATGAGGGAGAGCAGACCGTGCACAAAACGTAACCAATGTGCGCAAAAATCGTAACTTTCAGCGGGAGACTTTGCCGGGTGTCCTGATTACGTAGTGATATTAATATGTTAAATAATGGTACGCTTATTGCCATGGTTAATGTAGCTCACAGCTTACACTGAGCCCGAATATTGCGTGGGGGGGAAATTATGAAAAACAGAATAAGTAATGCGGTGCATGATGTATCGGCCGAGGATACCGAAATCCAGCCAAACCTGATGGGGTTCGCGGATTCAGCCCTCCCGGAGTTGGATCAGGTTGGCAGGTTTTTGCGGCCCGTCCCTGAACGGGAAGGCATAAACTCAAAGAAACCGAAAAGTGCCAGGGACTTCCTCAAGCTTCCGAAGGAAAAGCCTGTTCTGCGGCCGGATTTCAAAAAATCCAAATCGACCGGAATAGCCGAGTTCTACCTCAATCCTCCCAAGCATATCGCGGTCCGGGAAGGCCTGCGGGCTTCGGTAAAAGGGAAGTTCATCTATGTCGGTGATGAGAAATTCTACATCCGCGGGGTAACCTACGGCCCCTTCAGGCCTGACGAGCAGGGTTGCGAATACAAGGACCCGGAGACAGTCGACCGCGATTTTGCGCAAATGGCCGCTTCCGGCATAAATGCGGTCCGGACCTACACCGTACCGCCCAGGTGGCTTCTCGATGTAGCCCTGAGGCATAACCTGCGAGTCATGATAGGCCTGCCGTGGGAAGAGCACATAACTTTCCTGGACGATAAGAAACTGGCAAAAGACATCGAGCGCCGGGTGCGGGAAGGCGTAAAGGCCTGCGCCGGGCATGCCGCCGTGCTCTGCTTTACGATCGGCAACGAGATCCCCTCAACGATTGTTCGATGGCACGGGCGGCGGGGCATCGAGTCTTTCCTCGAGCGCCTCTACAAAGTGGTAAAAGAGGTTGATCATGAGGCCCTGGTTACTTACGTAAACTTTCCCACAACCGAATACCTGGACCTTCCTTTCGTCGATTTCGTCTCTTTCAACGTCTACCTGGAGACCAAAGAGAAGCTGGAAGGATACCTCGCGCGCCTCCAGAACCTTGCGGGTGAAAAGCCGCTGGTTATGGCCGAAATTGGCCTGGACAGCATGAGAAACGGCCAGGACGTTCAGGCTTCGACGCTCGAATGGCAGATCAGGTCAACTTTTGGGGCCGGGAGCGCAGGTATTTTCGTTTTTTCCTGGACCGATGAATGGCACAGAGGCGGCTTTGATATAGATGATTGGGGATTCGGCCTGACCGACCGGAACCGCAGCCCCAAGCTTTCGCTGGCCAGCGTCAGCAAGGCTTTTGCGCAAGTCCCCTTCCCCGCCGATCTCAACTGGCCGAGCATCTCGGTTCTCGTTTGCACCTACAACGGCAAGCGTACCATCCGCGATTGCATGGAAGGCCTCAGAAAGGTCGATTATCCCAATTTCGAAGTAATCGTTGTAAACGATGGTTCCACAGACGGTACCGAGTTAATAGCCAAAGAATATGGTTTCAGGGTGATTTCCATTCCGAACGGCGGCCTCAGCAACGCCCGCAATGTCGCGATGCGTGCCGCAAAGGGTGAAATAGTCGCTTATATCGATGACGACGCTGTTCCGGACCCGCAGTGGCTAACCTATCTTGCGGCGACTTTTCTTTCGACCGATCACGTTGGGGTTGGCGGCCCGAATATCCCTCCCGCCGATGACGGTCCCGTAGCCGAATGCGTTGCAAACGCCCCCGGGGGACCAATACATGTCCTTCTGACCGATCAGCAGGCCGAGCACATTCCCGGCTGCAACATGGCGTTCCGCAAAGCCGCTTTGGAGGCTATAGGCGGTTTCGACGCGCAGTTCCGCATCGCCGGGGATGACGTCGATCTTTGCTGGCGGCTGCAGGAGCGGGGCTGGACACTTGGTTTCAATCCGGCCGCGATGGTGTGGCATCATCGCCGCAATTCCGTCAAAACCTACTGGAAACAGCAGTTGAACTACGGGAAGGCGGAAGGTTACCTGGAGCACAAATGGCCTGAAAAATACAATGCCGCCGGACATATCCCCTGGGCCGGAAGGCTTTATTTCAAAGGTTTCGAGCAGCTTTTCGGCCCATTCAGGGGCAGAATCTACCAGGGCACATGGGGCAGCGCCCTGTTTCAATCGATATATCAGCCGTCCCCGAGCTTCATGTGGTCCCTGCCTCTCATGCCCGAATGGAATGTGATAGTAGCGGCCCTTGCCTTGTTTTCGCTGCTTGGGATCGAGTGGACTCCCCTGCTGCTCTCTTTTCCTCTTTTCCTCATAGCCGCCATCCTGCCGATAGCACATGCGGTATCGTGCGCATCGAGGGTGCCTTTCCTCCAGTTCCCGGCATCGCAACGGCGCAAGCTCAAGGCTCTCACTGCCTGTCTGCATCTTATGCAGCCGCTGGCGCGCCTGATCGGAAGGATAAAACTCGGTTTGACTCCATGGCGCAAATGCGGCGTCGCATCCAGCATCGCGCATCCTCTGCCGTGGCCGAAAACTTTTACGATCTGGAGCCAACAGTGGCGCTCACCGATTGCCTGGCTCGAATCGGTCGAAGAAGGGGTAAGGGCCTTAAGAACGGTCGTGCTCAGGGGCGGCGACTTTGACGGCTGGGACCTCGAACTGCGCGGAGGCCTTCTCGGTTCGGTTCGTGTGCTGATGGCAGTGGAAGAACACGGCGGCGGCAACCAGTTTATCCGTGTAAAGAGCTGGCCACGCTGCACACCGGCCGGGATAGTCATGACGCTGTTCTTCGCCGCCATGGGGGCCGCTTCAGCCGCCGCTCAGGCATGGGTCGCCTGCGGAGTGCTAAACGCCATTGCACTTATCCTGATGATGCGTGTCATGATCGAGTGCTCATCGGCAATGTCCACGGTGACCGAGGTACTCGACCATAAGGAATAGCCGGTTTCCATCCGGAAACTCTACAAAGCTTCTGACCAAGGCGTAAATCCCCCGTGCCCTTTAAGAAAGGGCACGGGGGATTTACGTTTCCAGGGTTATCTTCGTTGTTTACACCAATCATTCTCTACCTGTCGCTTGGCTAATCGCAAAAAGTGCAGGGTCTACATGAGGGACACCGGAACACTTGGGGCGTGAATCGAATCCGCATTAATATAAAGCGGTGAATCCCGCCCCACGTTTTTGTGTCTCTCCGCAGGGCGGTTTTCCGTTCAGTTATCGTGAATGACGCATGTTCCCGTGAGAATGCCCAGCCCGAGTTCCCGATACCCGTTGCGTCCGAGATGCGGGGCCTAGATCTGCGTCGCGCTGTGCCCTACTATCTGTGAGCGCCTGCGAAGACATGTTTTCTTTTTGTCCCGTAGTGTTTTGCCCTTGCGATACTGGACGCTGCTGCCCTTGCTTCTCCAGGATTTGCCCGCCGGCACTCTCATTGCCTGGCCGGCGCGTCAGCCCCTTCCCGGACGATGGTGTCGAAGGCCCGTTTATTACAGGCTTGCTCGCGAGCCCTTCCGTCCCAGGGGATTGCAGGGCTTTTATCACGTCGTGGAACGCCGGTCGCTTCGCAGGTGAGCTTGCCTTGCCTGTGCGTGTCTCCGAAGGTGTTTTCGCCGTCTTTTTCGATGCTGTTTTAACTTTTCTTGCCGATTCGGTTCTATGCGTCCCGGTTTTGTTTTTCTTCTCCCGTGTAGTCAATTTGTCTTGCGAACTCAGCCTGTGAACGGTGTCCTTCTCGACTTGATCACTGCCGGGATTGCCCCCGGGCGCGTCCTGAGGTGTGGTCAGACCCGACCCGAGACCTACGGTCATTGGAAAAGGAGCAGAAGGCCCACCTGCACTCGGCATCCCCTGCTGCTCCGATCGCATCTCAGGCGTTTTTTCCGCAGGCTTTTTCTCCTCAGCCTTCTTTTCCTCCGGGGGTTTCTTCTCCTCTGCGGCCTTCTTCTCTTTCTCAGCCTCAGCCTTCTTCTTTTCCGTCACCTCAATTTCCTTAAGCTTCGCTTCTATATTAGGGTCAGTCTTAAGGGCAGCCCGGAGCTGCTCCTGCGTTTTGGCAGTAGTATCGAACTTCACCAGGCCTTTCTTATAGGCCTCCTGGACTTTCTTTAATTTATCTTTAATTTCATCTTGCGTTTGACTCATTTGTCTGGCCTGTCCACCCACCACTGATTCTCCCAAGGTAGTATCAGAAGCCGCTCTGATTTCTTTGGCGAATTTCTCCAGTTCCGCGTCGGTGGCCTTTTCCAGCTTCTCCCGGGGAATACGGTAGGTTTCATTTCCTGCACCGTCGTTTGAAGCCCTGCTGAAATCTATCCCTTTTGCCCCCGGCTCCCCATATCTGCTGACAACATAAACATCTCCATTTTCTGCCACCTTCACAGTCCCGAAATTGCCGGCTTCGAACATCTGTTGCGTCGCCGTATCGAGCCCCTCGCCGCCCTGGCCCTCAGGGCCATCCCCGTCGCCTCCGCCCGCAAGTCCATACCTCGGGCACCAAAGACTTAGAGTAAGAATCAGCAGAAAATACAATCCCCAGCCATGGCTCGTGCATCGACCGTCCATAAGTCCTCCTTACTGGCCAATTTCAACCATTAGCGCGCGAAATTTTTATACAAAAAATTTAGGAACTTGCGGTCAATAGATCAAGCATATTTAAGACCACTTCTTGTAAAAGAACTTATGTGTGACAGGACTGATTCGTGGGTGCGGAACGCTCGTGTCATGAGACAAGGAGGGTAATTGGGTGCTGACTCGCAGGACCGGGGCCGATAACCCTGAATAAAGCATGAACTTGACCGCCGACCGATTCAGAGGAGCCCTTCGGGGTCGGATTCCACCCGAAAAAGCTTTTGGAATGTCCAGAGTCTATTAGAATCATACGATATACCAATCAAAACACACAAGTAAAATGCTTATCCGAGCTGTTTTGCCAGTTTCCGGACACACATCTGTCCCCGTAGTCGATAGCTCTCTTCCCGCCTGTCCGAGTGGAGGGGTTCAGGCGAAAATGATGCGACAGTAATGAGCGAGAGGATAAAGCTGATGGCAGTGGAAGAGCACGGCGGCAATCAGTTTATCCGTGTAAAGAGCTGGCCTCGCTGCACCCCGGCCGGGATAGTCATGACGCTGTTCTTCGCCGCAATGGGGGCCGCTTCAGCCGCCGCTCAGGCATGGGTCGCCTGCGGAGTGCTAAATGCCATTGCACTTATCCTGATGATGCGTGTCATGATCGAGTGTTCTTCGGCAATGTCCACAGTGACCGAGGTACTCGACCATAAGGAATAGCCGGTTTTGATCCGGAAACCCTCCGGATCTTCGGACCAAGGCGTAAATCCCCCGTGCCCTTTAAGAAAGGGCACGGGGGATTTACGTTTCCAGGGTTATCTTCGTTGTTTACACCAATCATTTCCTTCTCTATTTGTGACGCGTCACATTTCGCGAATCTTTCTCCAATACCTGCAGGCAACACCGAAGGCTTTTAAGTGACCCCCGGGGCAGCGCCTTCCCCGGACCTGGTCCAGCCGGTTCGAAATTGGCAGAAGACTATAAAATGGATCGGATGCGTGCGATCAGAACGGGCAGCCCATGAGGGTCCACAAACGTGACGGACACGGAAAGGTTGGTCGTGCCTGTGTGGAAGTCAATGTTCAGAAGAGAAATCTTAATCCGGATACATTTTTTTATAATACTCCGGATACAATTTTTTTGCACATTCCGGGCAAACACTGTGGGTGAATTCAGCCTCTGAATGACTCTTAATATAAGATTCAATTTGATTCCAGTAACCCTTATCATCGCGGATTCTTTTACAGGAAGCACAAATAGGAAGCATTCCACTCAAAGTTTTGATTTTAGACATGGCATCACTAAGTTCATGGATAAGTTTCTCCCTCTCTTCTTCCACCCGCTTGCGCTCAGTAATGTCGGTTAACGTACCAGCTGTCCCTGTAGCATTGCCTTTCTCATCAAGCGTTAGCCGTGCCCATACCTCAATCCATCGAAACTCTCCGTTTTTATTCATATACCGAATCTCGTGCCGACAGTAGTCCTTCTTCCTCTCGATTAATGGTCTGAAGAGCTCAAGGTTCAGTTGTCGGTCTTCAGGATAAACGTATTCCCAAAATGCCATGCCAAGACTCTCTTCCACAGCAAAGCCCGTTACCTCAGCCCAAGCAGAATTCAGAAATGTCCAGTGCCCTTCTGCATCAGTACGAAAGACAACTT
>Ga0326728_10004604_pt1 | contig 40411 bp, 40 predicted proteins | sample MB3enrmetagenome_FD_207602 | JGI IMG/M metagenome (GOLD analysis project Ga0326728, IMG submission 207602) | Lab enriched peat soil microbial communities from McLean, Ithaca, NY, United States - MB31MN | ecosystem: Environmental > Terrestrial > Soil > Wetlands > Peat | place: USA: New York... | reverse complement strand
CGCTTCGAAAAAGCCTACCTCAAAGTCGAAAAAGCCATGGATGACGCCATTGCTTTATTGGCCGCTTGAAGTCAGAATCTGAGAGATAATTTAATGAGATTTTAGAAGTAAGAATCTAATCCTAATCGGGATCCTGATCTCCAAAGCCATCTTGCCAGCCGCGCGCCCGGCATTTCCACTTGCCAAGAGAAGACCAATGCGCGATCAAGGGCGATTTGAGAAGTATTTTCCAGGACGTCATCCTGGTGACGCCTTGATTTAGACCTCTTCAGGAAGCTTAAGGCAGCAAATGCCCTGGAATGTTGCAAGTCGGCTTCTCGCCAACGGAGCCAATCGTGTAAACGCCTCCGTCGGGACATATCGGCGGTTCTCCATTCGTTCCGTGGCCAAAGTATATCCGCAAATCCTCCATCGTTGGTGTGTCGTTTTTTTGTTTTCCATATTGAAGCGCCCATTGCTGTTTGGCTGAGTCAATGAGCCGGAGATTGCTGATGCACGTATTCCTTTTTGGGATCTCGTTTTCCTCCTGCAATTGCTTGATCTTGTACTGCCGCACCACAAAAGGAGTGGCCAGCGCGGCGAGAACGATGGCGCTCACAATTGCGATCTTGATTTTGGTCACGCTCATAATTCACCGCTGGGATTTGCAGGACTTGAGAAAGGCTTTGAGCATCTCCGGATTGTTCTCGAAGAATTGGGCCAGGTTGGATAGAACCTCCACCGTTTCGGCGCTCAAGTAATGTTCAATCCCTTCGATGTCCTGCTGCTGGGTATGGTCATCGAGGCCGAAGAGGGAGAAGAAGCGCGACAACGTTTGGTGCCGTTTCTTGATGCGGCAGGCGACCGCCCGCCCCCTTTCTGTCAAGACCAGGCCGCGGTATTTTTCGTAGTTGAGGTAGCCCAGTTCCGCCAGCTTCTGCACCATGCTGGTGACGGAGGCTTGTTTGACTTCCAAGGACGAAGCGATGTCCACCACCCGGGCGTAGCCCTTCTCCTGAATCAGTGCATGGATCCGCTCCAGATAATCCTCCGCGCTTTGACTGGGCGATGTCGTTCCGGGCATTTCGCGTCCTTTATGCAACGCGCGCCAGAGGGCGGCAAGCGCATTTTAAGAGAAACTCAATCTGGCCAATCCGCCCCCTTCCTGCTTGAATCCGGGCGGCATGAAAGTCCTGGTCATCGGTTCCGGCGGTCGCGAACACGCGCTGGTGTGGAAGCTCGCGCAGTCGCCGCGCGTGACCCAACTCTGGTGCGCGCCGGGCAACGCGGGCATCGCCGCGGAGCCGCTGGCCGGTCATCCGCGGACGGTCCAATGCCTGGAGATTGCGGCGGACAATCTCCCGCGCCTTTTGGCCTTTGCCAATGAAAAGAAGCCCGATCTCACCGTGGTGGGGCCGGACAATCCGCTCGATCTCGGCATCGTTGATCTCTTTCAGAACAACGGCTTGCGCATCTGGGGGCCGAATCAGAAGGCCGCCCGCTTCGAATCGTCCAAGGTGTTTTCGCAAAACTTCATGGCCAAACATCGCATTCCTACGGCCCGGGCGGCGGATTTCGTCGAGGCCGAAGCGGCCAGGGATTTCGCCGCCGCGCTGCACGGCCAATGCGCCGTGAAAGCAGACGGACTGGCCCTGGGCAAAGGGGTGTTGATTTGCCACGGAATGGCGGAGGCGTCTCTGGCCATTGATGATATGTTGCTCCGCCAAAAATTCGGCGGGGCGGGCCGGCGAATCGTCATCCAGGAATTGCTGGAGGGCGTGGAAATTTCCCTGCACGCCCTGTGCGACGGACGGACCGCGCTCTTGTTCCCCGCCGCGCAGGACCACAAGCGGATTGGCGATAAGGACACCGGCCCGAACACGGGCGGAATGGGGGCCTATTCGCCCGCGCCATTTTTGACCGATGCGGAACTGGCGGGAATCGAAAGAAAAATTCTTGCGCCGTGGTTGAAGGGCTGTCAAGAGGAAGGCATCGATTTTTGCGGCATTTTGTATCCGGGCGTGATGCTGACAAAAGACGGCCCGATGGTGCTGGAGTTTAACGCCCGCTTCGGCGATCCGGAAACTCAGGCTTACCTCATGCGCCTGGAAAACGACTTGCCCGACTTGCTTGAATCCTGCGTGGAACGGCGTCTGGACAAAACGGCGCTGCGCTGGCGGCCGGAGGCCGCGGTCTGCGTGGTCATGGCCTCGGCGGGTTATCCCGGACCCTGCGCGAAAGGCAAACCGATCCGGGGATTAGTGGAAGCCGGCCGGCTGCCGGACACAAAAATCTTCCACGCCGGCACGGCCCGGGCCAATCATCAGATCGTGACCAACGGAGGCCGGGTTCTTGGCGTGACGGCGCTGGGTGGCGGATTGGCCCAGGCGCGCGACCGGGCCTATGCAGCGGTGCGGAAAATTCAATTCGACGGCGCGCAATTTCGGCGCGATATTGCGGACCAGGCCCTGGCATGGCTTGTCCGGGCCGCCGGTCATGTAACGGACACTTAAACTCTAAAAATCTTGAACACGCAAAATCTTGTCTTTTGTTTTCTTCTCGCCGCAACCATTGGCCGCGCCGCCCCGGCTGGCGCTCCGCCGAATTTTGAAGAGGTGTATCAATTGCTCCGCTCCAATCTCTACGGGGTGAGCCAGGCGGATTTGGACCGCGCCGCTGTCAAAGGCCTGCTCGAACAGCTTCCGGGCCAGGCGATGCTGGAGGAATCCAACAGCGCGGCGATTCCGTCCGCTTCCGACACGCTGGCCAAGGTTGCCCTTTACGATGATTCCTACGCCTATTTGCGCATCGGCAGGGTCGAAGGCAACCTCGCCGAAAAATTGCGCGCGGCCTATGACGGGCTTGCCCGGACCAACAACTCGAAGATCAGAGGCGTCATCCTGGATTTGCGTTTTGCCGCGGGGAACGATTACGGAGAGGCGGCGGCGGCGGCGGACTGCTTCCTGAACTCCGACCAACCGTTGTTGGAGTGGGGCACTGGTTCGGCCCGCGCCACAAAGAAAACCAATGCCATTGCCGCGCCCGTCGTCATCCTGGTCAATTCCCAAACGGCCGGCGCGGCGGAGAGCCTGGCCGCCGCCTTGCGCGAGGCGGACATTGGACTGATCCTCGGCGGCACGACTGCGGGACAGGCCAAAATTTTCAAGGAATTTTCACTGGGCAACGGCGAAAAACTGCGCATCGCCACCGCTCAAATCAAGCTCGGTAATGGGACCGCGCTGGCCCGCGGTTTGAAGCCGGACATCGCGGTGGAGACAAGTTTGGCGGATGAAAGGGCCTACCTGGAAGATCCCTGCAAAATCCTCCACCCCTCCGCGCCGGCCAAAAATGTCTCCTCAACCGCTTCCAGCGAGTCTTCAACCAATCAGCCGGCCCGTCGTCTCACTAACGAAGCCGAATTGGTCCGGGAACGCCGCGCCGGAGAAACGCTGGACGATGGTTCAGTCGAAGCGAGCCCTCAGATCATCTCCGCCCCGGAGGAACCGGCCCCGCCCGTCATTGCCGACACCGCCTTGGCAAGGGCATTGGACCTGCTCAAAGGCCTTGCCGTCCTCCAGCAAAGCCACCCCGGTTGATGTTCTCAGTGCGAACGGGAGCGGAAACAGAAGGAATTGGCGAACTTGTCGCGCCATCTCGTTCGCCGTCTTGTCCGCCATAGTTTTAAGGAAGGCGGAAGCTCCGCCTGGCAGAGCGAAGGAGGAAGCCACCCTGGTTGATTTCGTCAGTTGTTTTCACGGATAAACAGCCAAACCAATTGCTGCGGCACATCTCCGCATATTCAAGTCCGTGGAAACAAATTCGGTTGCGCCATGCAAAACAGCCGTGGCGACGTGAATGCCGTCCAACGTGCGCGTGAACAAGGGTGGTTTCGAGCGGTAAAGCCGCAGAACCAGATTACGAAACTGATTCTCCTCCGCCTCCCGCATCGGAACAAGAACAACCGCGCCACCGCCGACATCGGCGAGGAACTCGTTGAAAATTATTTCCGCCGCGCTGGATGGAATCAAGCCCTCCGCTTCTTTTCGGGCAAGAACGCAAAATAATTCCCAGCCCGCGAGCGCCGAGGTTGTGATGACGCCGGTTTGCGACCAGTGGGCGGAGAATTGTGGCGAATCCGACTCGGCGACATACAATTTGGCCAGCGTGGACGTATCCCAATAGCGCATGCGTCAAGGACGGTCAGCGCGGGTTTCCTCCAAAATCTGATCCACCGTCAGTCCCGCTTTGCCGGTGCGATACTTGTCGCGCAAGGACGCAAGTTCCTTGACCCGGACAGTCAAATCCACCGGGCTTTTGGGAGGCAGGCCGTTGCCAGGCGCAACATTCGCACGCGTCAACCGCGCCTTGGGCTTGCCCCCGACCGTTATGACCACGTCCTCGCCCTGGCTGGCGATTTCAACCAACCTCGGCAATTCGGCCTGGCTTTTGGACAATGATGCAGTCATGGCAGAACATTACTTCTTTTGTGCTCAACGCGCAAGCACGCTGTGGAATCCAAACAGACTATCGCCGACACCGTATTGGCGCGGGCGCTGGACCTGCTCAAAGGCCTTGCCGTCATCCAGCAAGGCCACCCCGGTTGATTTTAAAGTGGGATCGCAGTCCCGTCTTTGACGAGTTGAAAAGCGGCATTAAAGTTCTTTCGGAATTTAGCTATGTTGCCAAAGCTGCAAGCAGGGTCAATTACGATCTCAATTCTCGGGCAACCATGCCACCTTCACTTCAGCCTCCACTTCCTTGAACTCCGGGTCGCCTGTGACGACTTCCACGTTTCTGAGCTTGGCCAGGGCGGCGGCGAAGCAGTCGGCATAGGCCATCTTCTTTGAGGCCTTGAGCTTCGCGGCTTCCCGGACCAGTTGCAGGTCATCGCTCACGGGAACCAGTTCGATGGCCAGCGTGGCAAGGTCGGCGGCCTTTTGGTCGGCGACGGCCTCGCCCTCGGCGCGCGCGATGGCGTAGTAAATCTCGCCCCAGTTCACGACGCAAAGAAGCAACTTGTGCTTGTCCTCAGCGGCTTTGAGCAGGAGCTTCTCGACTTCCCCGGCGGCGGGTTCGTCTTGGAGAAAGGCCATCAGCGCCCAACTGTCCAGAACTTTTGTGGCCATGTTACAAATCCCGCTCTTTTTTGCGTTCGCTCGTGAACACCTCCATCGCCTTGCTGCCTTTCAGGGAGCCGCGAAGGCTGCGAATGTGTTTTGCCGTGAGCGGCCTGATCAGGATTCCCTGGGGCGTGGATTGTACGTGAGCTTTGGTGCCTTCCTCAATTTCAAATTCCTTGCGGAGCCGGCGCGGGATGACCACCTGGCCTTTGATTGAGAAGCAGACGGTATCTATTTGAGTTGCCTCACTCATACTGGAAGACTACATCATCAGAAAAGTAAATCAACATCTATTTTGTTGGATATTAGAATTCTGGTCTTACTTTTCCAGCTCCTGAATGGTTGCCGGGGTCAATTCCTAAACTCCTTGCTGCCAACTGGTTGTGACTGTTTTATGGATAAAATGCCGAAATTTTCACGGTTTTTTGCGGGGCTTGCCGCGCCGTAGCTTTGGCGAAGGCGGGTCAGCCGTTCTTGCCGCAGCAATGCTTGTACTTTTTCCCGCTGCCGCAGGGGCAGGGATCGTTTCGTCCCACTTTGGGGCCGCTCCGCACCGGTTTCGCCCTGGCCTGGGCCTTGGCCATCGCCTCGGTCGCCTCGGTGACCATGTCGCTGGGATTTTTGCCGCCGGGGGCGGACGCGGGCGCGGGCGCTGCCTTGCCGGCGCCAAAAGTTGTCTCCTCCTGATGAATGGTTCTTTGCGGCATGTTGCGCAGAAACTTGTCGAAGGCCATCACACTGGAGGCGCTGCGGAAAATATTGTGACAGATTTCAGTTTTGATGTTGACCATCAATTCCTCGAAAATCTTGAACGCCTCGGATTGATATTCCACCAACGGATCGCGCTGGCCGTAGGCGCGCAAACCGATGCTGTCCCGCAGGCTGTCCATGCCGTAAAGATGCTCCTGCCAGAGCTTGTCCACCGCGGTCAGGATGGTGTAACGCTCGACCGATTTGAGCGCCGCGGGGTCCTCAAAGCTGATCTTTAATTCGTAGGAATCCCGCGCCGCCTTGCAGATGAACCGGCAGACGGCAAATTGCGCCGCGCTCAAACCGTCGAAGGCCGAGCCGGAGACCGGCAGCTCCTTGCCCGACATGGCGGCTTTGATGATTTCCTCTTCCGGAATGCCCAGCGGAAAATTTAGATTGACCCAGTCGGCCAGCGGCCGGGCGACCCATTCCTTGGCGTCGGCCGATTCGGAGGTCAAGGCCTGCACCTGCTGGATCACCACTTCCTCCATGATGTCCATCAACCGGTCCCGCACGTCCTCGGAGTTGATCACCTCATCGCGGAAGCCGTAAATGACTTCGCGCTGTTTGTTCATCACGTCGTCGTATTCCAGCGTCCGTTTGCGCCGTTGGAAATTGTGCTGTTCGACCCGTTTCTGCGCCTGCTCGATGGATTTGTTGAGCATGAAATGTTCCAGTTCCTGGCCCTCTTCCAACCCCACTTTCTCCATCACCTTCACAATCCGGTCCGAACCGAACAACCGCATCAGGTCGTCTTCCAGGGAAATGAAAAAGTGCGATGATCCCGGATCGCCCTGTCGCGCGCAGCGTCCCCGCAACTGCCGGTCAATGCGCCGCGATTCGTGCCGTTCCGTGCCGATGACGTGCAGGCCGCCCGCCCCGGCCACGGCCTCGCCGAGCTTGATGTCCGTGCCGCGGCCGGCCATGTTGGTGGCAATGGTGACCGAGCCGCGCTGGCCGGCGCGCGAAACGATTTCCGCCTCCTGCTGGTGGAATTTCGCGTTGAGAACGGAATGGATGATGCCGATCCTTTTCAACATGCGCGACACCTGCTCGCTGGTTTCCACCGAAACGGTGCCGACCAGAATCGGGCGGCCCTGGTTGTGGATGGTGGTGATTTCCTTGATGACGGCGTTGAATTTTTCGCGTTTCGTTTTATAGACCGAATCATTGGCGTCCCGGCGCGCCACCGGTTTGTTGGTGGGGATGACCATGACGCCCAGCTTGTAAATATCGAGGAACTCGCCCGCCTCCGTTTCCGCCGTGCCCGTCATGCCGGCCAGCTTTTTGTAGAGGCGGAAATAATTTTGAATGGTGATGGTGGCCAGCGTCTGGGTCTCGCGCTCGATTTCCACCCCTTCCTTGGCTTCCACCGCCTGATGCAGCCCATCGCTCCAGCGGCGGCCATACATGGGACGGCCGGTGTGTTCATCCACGATGATCACCTTGCCGGCTTCGATCACATAATCCACGTCCAGTTGGTAAAGGCTGTAGGCTTTGAGCAACTGCGAAATGGTGTGAATCTGCATGGCCTTGACCTCGAATTCAGACTGGGCCTTGGCTTTGGCTTCCAGGCGCTTGCGCACATCCGGCTCCGGTCCGGAATCAATCTCATGGAACTTGACCGTCAAATCCGGCAGCAGGAAGGCGTCCGGATCGTCCGGGCGCATCAAGACGCGTCCCTTTTCCGTCAGGTCCGCCTCATGGGTTTTCTCGTCTATCGCGTAAAAAAGTTCCTCCTTCTCCGCATAGAGCGCCTTTTTGGATTGGTCGGCGTGCAGTTCCAATTCCGCCTTGTTCATCATCCGGATGTTCTCCGGATTCTCCAGCAGCTTGGCCAGGCCGGCCGAACGCGGGCTGCCGATTTTGACGCGATACAGCAGCAGGCCGGCTTCCCTTTCCAGCGCCGCTGGATTGGATGGATTGGAGCCGTCCTCGGGATGCAGTTTTTTCAGGAGCGCCTCCGCCTCGGAAATGTAACGGGCGCACAATTTCTCCTGCGTCCGCACCAGCGACTCAACGGCCGACTTGAACTGGTCGTATTGGGTGTCAGCGGCCACGACGGCCGCGCCGCTGATGATGAGCGGGGTCCGCGCCTCGTCAATCAAAATCGAGTCCACCTCATCCACAATGGCAAAATGATGCCCGCGCTGGACCTGTTCCTCTTTGCGCGTGGCCATCCCGTTGTCGCGCAGGTAATCGAAGCCGAATTCGGCGTTCGTTCCGTAAGTGATGTCGCAATTGTATTGCGCGCGCCGCTCCGCCGGCGATTGATCGTGCAGGATGCAGCCGACCGTCAAACCGAGGAATTTGTAAACCGCGCCCATCCATTCGCTGTCGCGCGCCGCCAGGTAATCGTTGACCGTGACGATATGCACGCCGCGGCCGCTCAACGCGTTCAAATAAACCGGCAGGGTGGCGACAAGCGTTTTGCCTTCGCCGGTCGCCATTTCGGCGATCTTGCCGCGATGCAGGGCGACGCCGCCGATGAGCTGGACGTCAAAGGGAATCATTTCCCAAGTCAGCGGATGATCGCGCACCACGATTTCCTGGCCGAACAAACGGCGGCAGGCCGCCTTGACCACGGCGTAGGCTTCAGGGAGGATTTCCTCCAGCCGCCGGGCCAGCCTGTCATCGTCCTTGATTTGGGACAGTTCCACCTTCCAGGCGGCGGTTTTTTCGCGCAACGCATCGTCGGACAGCGGCTGGAGCGAAGCTTCCAGATCGTTGATCCTTTTGACCAGCGGCCGCATTTTTTTGACCTGCCGGTCGTTTTGCGAGCCGACAATTTTTTTGATGATGAATTTCAGCATACTGCCCGCCCGAACCGTAGTTCCGGAGCCTGGCCAAACACTACCGGAACCGCGGCACACCGTCAAAGCAACAATATTTGCCTTCGGCGGCGCCGCGAAAGATTTTGCGGATTATCATTGCCAAAAAATTAGTTTGGCCTAAAATGCCCCGCAGATGGTCGGAACATTGGGCGAACCGTGAAATTTTTGACCATTTCACTCCTCCGCGTTTCGCCAAGAGGCGCGGCGGCGTGCCGCCGCGACGAGTGTTTATTTGATGAGCATTCCCGTTTGTTTTTTTGCGCTGACACAATTGCAATTTGTGTGGTACCGGGCCACCGATGTGGGCCGGGTCATCATTTTCGTCCTGGCGATCTTCTCCGTCTTCGCCTGGTATATGATGGTTTCCAAGGCGGCCCAGATGCGCCAGGCCAAAAAACTCAACCAGTTCTTTGAATCCGAATACAGCCGACAGAAGCACGTCCTCGGCATTTTTGACCGCCGCCTGCAAGTCGAAGGCTGTCCGATGTTTGCCGTTTACCAGGAGGGCTGCACGGAATTGGACGCCCGCCTCAAAGCCGAAAACGGCGAGGCGCGCAAAAAATTCATCACGCTCAAAGGCATGGAACACATCAAGCGCACCCTGGAAGGAGCCGTGGCCCGCGAGTCAATCAAGCTGGAATCCGGTTTGATTTTGCTGGCCAGCGCCGTGAGCGGCGGGCCGTTCATCGGGTTGCTCGGCACGGTCTGGGGTGTGATGGACACCTTTGCCATGGTGGGCATGGCGGGCCGGGCCGAATTGGCGACGATGGCGCCGGGGGTGTCCGCCGCGCTGATAACCACCGTGGCCGGTTTGCTGGTGGCCATTCCTTCCATGTTTGGCTATAATTTTCTGGTGCATACCTTGCGCGTCCGGACGGTCGAGTTGGATAATTTCGCGCAAGATCTGGTGTCCAAAATGGAAACGGAGTATCTGAAGGAAGAATGAGACGGTTCTCCCAACGCAATTCGCTGGTGACGCTGAGCGAGATCAACATCACGCCGCTGCTCGATTTGGCTTTCGTGTTGTTGATCATTTTCGTCATCACCCGCCCGTTGCTGGAGCAAAACATCGATTTGCAACTCCCGCAAAACATGGGCGCGCCGGAAACCCGATCCATTGACCGCCGCAATATCCGCCTGGTCGAGATCACGCCCCGCGGCGATTATTTGTACCAGGGAAGGCACGTTTCCCTCCGCCAGCTTGAAACCGATTTGTCCGTGGCGTATCAGCAGAATCACAAGTTGATCGTCGATATTCGGGCCGACAAACGCACTCCCTGGGACTTTGTCATTGCCGTGTTTGACGCCTGTTTGCGCAATCACATCACCCAGTTTTCCGCCAAGACCGCCCCCGCCGAACACAAATGACGCGCCTGCAAAAAAAGTGTTTTCTTTTCTCGGTCGGCATGCACGGCCTGCTGGCGGTCATTGTGCTGGGCAGCTCCGCCTTTAGCGGGAAACCCGCAACGAAGGACATTCCCATTTTGACCATGATCCCCGCCCGGATTCTGGACGAAGCGGGCGCCGGAGGCGGCAGCCCCGAACCGGCCGCCGCGCCGCAACCCGCGCCGCCCGTGGCCCGGACGCCGCAATTCGTCGCGCCACCGCACGCGGCAGAGCTGCTGGAACGCCCCAAGCCGCGGGAAGCCGAAAGAGAACCAGCGCCGCAGCCGTTGATTGCAAAAGAGGCCGAGGCCAAGCCGGCACGCAAAACCCATGAAATTCATGTTGACTACACCCCGGCCACATCCGCCACCCGCCAGACGAAGACCAAGACATCAGCGCCCGCGGTTGCGGAATCTTCCTCGATTGCCAATGCCAGACGCCTTCGGCGGGAGATCGCCGAGTCCCTGGACGCCCTGGCTTCAGGGGTGAAAAGCAGCGGGGCGAAAGGGACGGTGGTGGAAATGCCGGGGGAGGGGGGTGGAGAAGCCTTCGCGGGCTACGAAACTGTTATTTACAATGCCTATTACCACGCCTGGATCACTCCGGACAGCGTCGCGGACAAACTGGCGGCCACCGATGCCAAAATCGTCGTGGCGCGCGACGGCACGATCCTTTCCGCTGAAATTGTCAGCAAGTCCGGCGAACCGGCGCTGGACAAGTCGGTCGGGAGAGTGTTGCGGGCGGTGACCAAGTTGCCGCCGTTTCCCGCCTCCGCCCGCGACGAGCAACGCAGTTTTTTAATCCGTTTTAACTTGGAATCAAAAGAAGCCTCTGGATGAAAATACCATTCAAAATAGTTCTGGCGGGAATCCTGCTGGCGGCCCTGTCTTTCCAGACAAGGGCACAGGACGTCATTCAAATCACCAAACAAACCACCCACCTTATCCCCATTTCCATCACCGGTTTCACGGGGGAAGCGGAGTCGGTTTTAGAATTTGATCTTTCTGTCCTGGGCATGGAAATCAAAGAGCCGGCCGACTACATCATCAGCGGGAAGGATGACGGGAGGGTGGAAGGCAGCCTGACGCGGGCCGGGATGAACCAGCCCATTTTCCTCAGGGCCTACGCCGGCGGCAACACGCGCTCGCAAGCGCATGCCTTTGCCAATGACATCGTCAAGGAACTGCGCCAGACGCCCCCCATTTTCCAGACTAAAATTGCCTTCCGCGTGGGGCGGGGCGGCTCGTCGGAAATTTGCGTCTCTGATTACGACGGCTACAATCCGGTGGTCCTGACCCACGATAACGCTCTGGTGGAGGCGCCGTCCTGGCTGCCGGGAGGGCGGGGGTTGCTTTACACCTCGTGGATGAATCGCAACACAGTGCAAATCTACGAACACAATCTGGCCACCGGCGCGCGCAAGGTCTTTGCCGGTTACCCCGGCTTGAATTGCAGCGCGGAAGTTTCACCCGATGGGCAAAAGGTGGCGATGATCCTGAGCAAAAGTGGAAGCCCCAACCTGTATGTCTGCGATCTGGACGGGAGCCATCTCAAACAATTGACCCATACCCGCGACGAAGACTCGTGCCCTTGCTGGTCGTCTGACAGCCGGGAGATTTGCTTCGTTTGCCGGAGCGGCCGCGCGGTTTTGCAGAAAATCAGCGTCAACGGCGGGCAGGCTGTCCCGGTGCATGTCAGCGGGGTTTATGGGAACCTGACGGCGCCGGATTGGTCGCCCGACGGCAGCAAGATCGCGTTCACCAGCGGCAGCGGCAACTTCTGGATATGTGTGGTGCCGGCCGGAGGGGGCGAGGCAGAAAAATTGGTTGCTGGCGAAGACCCGTGCTGGGCGCCCAATTCCCGCACGCTCATCTTCACGCAGCGAAGAAATGAAAAAAGAGTCCTATGTTTGCTTGACGCGCCAACCAAACACGTCAAAGATGTGAGACAAATTTCGGGGAGCTGTTCGGAGCCTTCATGGGCAAGGTGAAAAACGGCTTCCTGGGACAACTGACAAAAAAATGAAAAATTTAAGTTTATTCAGCGTATTCATCGTAAGCACTGCATTGCTGGCCAGCGGCTGTCATCGCAAACCCACTTCGCTCACGCCAATTCCGCCAGTGGAAGGTCCATCCAGCCAGACCACGGGGGGAGTTGGTTCCGGCGCGCCGCTTCCCTCTGAGCCTGTGGTCACAGCCACGCCCGAGGGAATTCCAATCAGCTATGCCGGCAAATGGGGCGACCTCTTCAACGGCGTTCACAATGAAGACCGGGACAAGTTCAAGGCCGATACCGTTTATTTCGATTTCGACAAGTCAGCCATTAAACCGTCGGAAGAGGGCAAACTACAGGATGTGGCCGCTTATTTTAAGGGAAATACCACTGACGCCCTGATTGTTGAGGGCCACTGCGACGAGCGCGGAACTGAAAAGTATAATCTTTCGTTGGGTGAGCGGCGCGCCCTGGCCGTGCGCGAATACCTGGCCAACCTGCAAATGGACCCGCAGCGGATCAAGACCATCTCTTACGGCTTTTCCAGACCGGTGGATCCCGGCCACAATGAAGCCGCCTGGAAGAAAAACCGCCGGGGTGAGTTGGTGCTGGTAACCCCGCCGAAATAATCGGCCAGTTCTCCGGCAGGCGGGGCTGTTTTGGGCCTTTACTAATGGCCCGGGGTGGTGTACTTATATTAAAGGAAGGACACGAAGCATATTTTATGAACACAACCTTAGCAGTATTGGGTTTGAGTGGTGGAGAACTGATTATTATTCTGGTCGCCTTTTTGGTCATTTTTGGCGCCAAAAAAATCCCTGAATTCGCCAAGGGATTGGGCCAGGGCATCAAGGAGTTCAAGAAGGCGTCCAATGAGGTGACCAATGAATTTCAAAATGCCTTGAACCAGGAGACGCCGCCTCCGGCTCCGCCTGTCAAACCGCCCGCCGCTCCCGAAACAGCCGCTGCCAATCCGCCCTCCACCGTGCCCAAGGCTTGATCGCGTTCGCCAACCCCGGATCATGGCAGAACCGAGCGAGGAACTTCAGCCGGAGAACGAGGACGGGGAAGGTGGCGCTGTAAAATCGTTTCTCGAGCATCTGGAAGATCTGCGCTGGATGCTCATCAAGAGCCTTGCCGCCACGCTGGCCGGAATGATGGTCTGCCTTTTTGCCGTCAACCATCTGGTCGCCATCCTGACCTGGCCCTTGCTTCGCGCCGAACACCGGCATCTTGTCTTTATGCCGGAGAACACCAACACGGTTCTTCATCTGCGCCTCGGTTCCAAATGGCTTGAATCCATCGAGCTTGGCAGCAACCGGATTGGCTCCTTAAATCTTGGCACCAATCGCCATGTCACCGTGCAACTGGAGCCGGTGGCAGCCGGCACCAATACCTTTCTGGCGATGCGCATGGTGGCGGCGGATGCCGACGAAGGTTCCAACGGCCCCCAACTCGTCTATATGGGCCCATCGGCCCCATTTCTATCCGCCTTGCACCTGGCCTTTTTTGGCGGCTTGATTCTGGCTTCGCCCTTTGTGCTCTATTTCATCGGGCAATTCGTCATGCCGGCCCTGAAGATTGTGGAAAAAAAGTATTTCCTGCGCGCCTTTTGGTTTGGGACAGTCTTGTTTCTGGCCGGCGTGGCGGTGGCCTATTTTGTGATCATGCCGCCCGCGCTTAAATTTGCCGAATTGACCGCGCAGTTGATGGGCATTTCGTCGCAAATCTGGAAGGCCGAGGATTATTTTGGTTTTGTGGTCAAATTCATGCTGGGAATGGGGTTGGGCTTTGAATTGCCGGTGGTCCTGCTGGCCCTGGTAAAAATCGGCCTGCTCAACTATGCCAAGCTCAAGTCCATGCGGCGTTACATGATCGTGGGCAACCTTATCCTGGGCGCCCTGCTCACCACGCCGGAACCTTTCACCCAGGTTATCATGGCTGTGGCCTTGCAAATGCTCTTCGAAGTCGCGGTTTGGATCGCCTGGTACTGGGAGCGGCAGAAGAAACAACGGGAGGCGGGGAATGCGGCGATGGATGTGTAAATTTGAATGAAAAAAACTGGACAAAGCCGCTGCGCCGGGCTTAATGTGCCGGAAAGAGTTTAATTATGCGTAACAAGGCTTTTTATTTTTTATCGCTGATCGCTGTTTCCAGTCTCGTTGCCGGCTGCGCTGGTCCGCAGGGTCCGGAGCAAAAACTTGGGCGCGGCATGAACAACCTGGTTGAATTTGCCCGGCTGGGCGAACTCCGCCGGTCCATGGAACAATCGGCCATATTTGAAACTCCGGGTTGTGGAGGCATAACCACCGGCGTCATTAGAGGAATCGATCGCAGTTTTGTCCGAACCGGCCTCGGGTTGTATGAAGTGCTGACTTTTCCCATTCCCAACGGCGGGGATGGCGACTACGGCCCGATCTCCCGATACGGGGACCCCGTCTATCCCGACAGCTACAAGCCGGATTGGATCGCCGACACCATGCTGCAGCCGGACACTTCGTTGGGCTTTTCCGGAGGTGATGTGGCGCCGTATCTTCCGGGCAGCCGGTTCCGCGTATTCGACAATTGAGAGCCAACAGCCGGAAGCTTGCCGTCGCGGACACTCTCCGGCTCCGGCAAGGCTTGGCGCGTTTTACCCGCTGATGCTTGAGAAGACTTCATTCTGCAAGGTCAATCTTCTCCTCAACATCCTGGGAAAGCGTCCCGACGGTTTTCACGAATTGGAAACCCTTCTCCATCCGGTCGGCCTTTATGACCGGCTGCGCTTTGACCGGGCCGGCAGGAACATCAAACTCACCTGCAACGACCCCCTGCTGCCGGTTCATTCCAAGAACCTGGTCTTTCGCGCCGCCGCGCTCTTCTTAAAAAAAGCCGCGATCAACGAAGGAGTTCGAATCCACCTCGATAAGCGGATCCCCATCTCCGCCGGCTTGGGTGGCGGCAGCGGCAACGCGGCCACGACCTTCCTGGCCCTCAACGAACTCTTTGGCCATCCCCTGGCTCCGGCAGCCTTGCAGGAGATGGCCGCCGCCTTGGGTTCGGATGTCCCCTTTTTTTTGCAGAACCGCCCGGCGCTGGCCACCGGCCGGGGCGACATCATCCAGCCGCTCGAATTCTTTCCCGCGTTGCGGTCGGCGCATATCGTGCTGATCCATCCCGGTTTTGGAATATCCACTTCGTGGGCCTACCAACAACTGAGCCGGTTTCCCGAAGCCCAAAACGGCCGGGCGGGCCGCGCCGGAAGGCTGGCGGCCCTGTTGCGCACCGGCGACAGGGCGGGGGCGGGCCGGGAATTTTACAACTCGCTCGAAGCGCCCGTCTTGCGCAAGTATCCGCTGCTGGAATTATTTCAGCAGTTTCTGCGCGAAAACGGCGCCTGGGCCGCGTTAATGTCCGGCAGCGGTTCAACCACCTTCGCGCTGGCGGACGCGAAGACAACGGCGGAACACCTGCTCGAAAGTTTCAAAGTCAAGTTTGGCGTCAAATGCTGGACGGCAGTAGTCAAGGCTGAAGGCTAAAGGCTAAAGTTATGAGAAAGACAAACAAACCGCGGAGTGCGGCTTTTAATTCAGCATTTAGCATTTAGCATTCAGCATTTCCATGAATTTTCCATTGGCAGACCGGTTTGGAAACGCTAGTTTAAAGGGCCGCTGTCCGATGGTGTAACGGTAGCACAAGGCCCTTTGGAGGCCTTTGTCATGGTTCGAATCCATGTCGGACAGCCAATTTTGCGAGGGAAACTGACATTATTTGTGTCGGCGACACAGAAACGACACAGAAAACGCCCGATTCCGAAACGGAGAATATGCGATTCCCAAAACGCATCCGACACCGGGGCCAAGTCCTCACCACCATCTACGCCAAGTCCAAGAGCTATCCTGCTTACCGGCTTGCATGGCGCGTGGCGGGCAAGCGCCGGATGGAGCGTTTCCAAACCTACAGCGAAGCCAAGCACCGAGCCGATGCCCTCACGAAGGAACTGGCGCAAGGCTCCCAAGTCACCGCCTTGACGCCAAAGCAGGCGACCGACGCCCTGGCCGCGCTCCAACGGCTGCAAAGCCTCTACCAGTCCACCGGGCGACGAATCTCCCTGCTGGCCGGGATTTCAGAGTATTGCGAGGCCAACGCCAAACTTGGCGAACGCCCCTTGAGCGAATGTGTTGACTCCTATCTTCGCAATCTCGCCGTGGTCAAGCGCAAGGACATTTCCGAAGCTGCCGAGGAATTCATCGAAGCGCGGAAAGCCAAGACCATTGCGCCAGACGGCAAACGTCCGCAACTCTCGGAAGGCTATCATTACAGCGTTTCGTTATGGTTGAAGGAATTTGCCGCCACGTTCCCCGGCCACACCGTTTGCGACCTGACCAAGCAACACCTCAGCCACTACATGGCCGCGCACAGTGGCGTTGCGCCAAAGACCCGAAATGAGCGCCGCAACGTTGTGAGGATGTTTCTCAAATGGGCGGTGCGGCAGGATTACTTGTCGCCAAGCCACCGGCTGCTTGAATCAGACGCGCTCTCACACGAACAAGCGGACACCGAGGAAATCAGTTTTTACACGCCAAAGGAATTGCGCCTCTTGCTGGACGCGACAGCGACGAAAACCGAATTCAAACGATTGCTGCCGGTCATTGCTTTAGGCGGGCTGGCGGGAGTGCGGCTGCAAGAAATTACCCGGCTGACATGGGAAGATGTTTTCCGCATCCCCGGCCATGTCGAAATATCAAAGACCAAGAGCAAGACGCGCTCGCGCCGCCTGGTCACGATCTGCCCGGCCCTGGCCGGATGGATTGAACCTTACCGCGCCTGTTCTGGCCTGATATGGCAGAAAAGTCTTTGCCTTTTCCATGATGAATTCGGGGCTTTGCGCGACTCCGTCAAGATTCCAGCCCGCCGCAACGGATTGCGCCACGGCTTTGTCAGTTTCCATTTTGCCTTGAACGCCAACGAGAATTTGACGGCGGCGGAAGCCGGGAACTCTCCGGCAATGGTTCATAAAAATTACAAGGGACTGGCCACGAAAGCCGAGGCTGAAAAATGGTTTAACGTCAAACCAGCCGAAGCCGCCAGCAACGTAATTTCGCTGGCTGTCAATAATCCCACCGGATGACACGCTATCACTGCCCGCCCCTCTGTCGGCGCAACAGAGCGCCTTGCACACTGGCCCAGTCATACAGGCAACGTCTGCCGATCTTGATGTACGGGAGGATTCCGGTTGCCTTCCAATTGCCCAAAGTCCGGCGGCTGATTGGCAGTTTCGCCAGCAATTGCTTTTCATCCATGAAAGCCCGCTCGCCACTTGCGTTTTCCGTCAAATCGTTCATGCCCCCAATTTCAGCACATCTTGCCGGAAATAATTACCGCGCCGTTTTTGTTGGGCCGTACGGTAATTATTCTTCCGGCGGGTCAGGTGCTCGTGCGCGCAGCAGCGCAACCGTCATTTCGCACCATCTTTTCTTCACTTTTCCCTCTGTAAGAGTCAACTACTCAATGCCGCTGTTACTCTTTAGATAAATAAGGGCCAGGGCGGGCGGCGCTGGCGCGCCGCTCCGCCCTGGCCCACATTCACATGCCGCCCTTACGAATCCCGCCCAACCGTGCGCCGGTTGGATACCGCCAAAGCTGGCTGCTCTGGACTGGCCTCATGGGAAACAAGAAGGCCGCCCCTCGCGGCGGCTGAGAGCGAGTAAAAGCCCCGTCTGACTTTTCCTCATCCGCGACAGCGGACGGCTAAAGCTGACAACCTAACAAGAGGCTCCTCCTTGGAACCCTCCAAGCGAATCTAAATGATAACCGAATAAGCCTCCTGACACAATTTAGCCCTCACGACATCCGTGTCCGCATATCCGTTCATGTTCAGTAGCTTCCTTACAGTTGTTTCCTCCAAAGGTGACTGAAATCCAAGGACCACTCGTTTGAAAGAACCGTCGGGTGGCTTCCAGTAATAGTGCCCATTAAGCAATCGACAATGAACAGTGTCCTGGAGATCAATTTGCAACCGATGCTCCTGCTCAAAAGAAAAGCCAACAGGCTTCTGATTTGACAAACGGCAAATCACTGACTTTAAGTATTCGTCCCTTTCATTGTCATTTCCAAGTTTACGTAGCTCGTTAAAATCCAGAACAGGACGATCCTTTGAATAAGCCATTTTCACAATACCATCAGGCTTCCAAGGATACTTCACTTCAAAAGCAGCGCCTTTGTGGTTATCGGCATATAGCGACCAGAGCGCAAGATTAGAGGCGTCACCGGTAAAGCACAAAACCCCCATCCAGCTTTCTACCCAAGGCCGATGCTCGCTCTGAATTTTATCCGCTACCCATTGTTCTTCGGGGGTCGTTATACCGGTGAAACCAAGTCGCCACTCGAATGGATCATTGAATTGTGACAACTGCCCAACCCGGAATCGCCCATCTATGAGCGTTTTCAACGCCCCATCAGCATTCAAGAACCGATAAATTGGGATTGAATCAGCCATAACTGCTAATGCAATCGCTGCTGAGAGGACAATTTACCGAAGTGTGCGTTGTGATAGTCAACGAACGATTTTCGGAGATTGTGTTTGTTCAACCGGAGTTTGGCCGGGTCGAGCGAGATCGCGAAGTAGTCAAATAGCACATGGTGATTCGGGCAAAGACACAAAATGTTGTCCTTCACGTCCGGGCCTTTGTGCTCTCCGCCGAGTGGTTGCAGGTGGTGAGCTTCGGCATAGAATTCACCCGGCTGGATTTCAAGGCGCTCACCACAAACCTGACACCGATTTTCATAAAGCTCCTTAATCTCACGAACCATTTTCGAGTCACGAGCAAAAGCCTGAATGACTCGTTCTCTCCGTTGTGTCAATTCATCATGCAGTTCATCGGCAGAAAGCGTGGACTCGTCAATGGGCCTGATGTTGTGCAACTCCCTTTCAAATTCTGTATATCGACTGGGTTCCAAATCATACTTTACATGACTTGGGCTTTTTGCATTTGGCCAGATGCGGCGGACTGTTTCCCAAGGGACAGGATCGAAGACTCGAATCGAATCTACATCAAAATACAAGACACCCTTGTAAAGGGTGCCGCCTTCCTTTATCGACTGCCTCAGACCTTTCACGAAGATTGCGCTGGCAATAATCTCGCGTTCAAATTGGAATAACACCAATGTTCCCGGCTCCGTTTGCAAACCTTTAGTTTTGTAATGGAATCTCCCGTCTCGCGCCCGATTTCGGAACTTCTCAAGAAAGAAGCCTTGCTGCAACGCCCCCACGTCGGGATACGAGTCAATCTCTGGATCCTCTCGACTCACAGGGAGAACTCTGATTGCCAGCGGTGTTCCGCTCATGTTCTTTGTATTCTTCCTGTATGCTGATTGGCTTTCTAGCAGTTTGCGTGCTGATTGGCTTTCTTCTGGACGCAGGTTAATATGGGATTGCTGCCGGATTGAGCCCGCCAGGTGTCGCTTGCCTCTAACCTCATCAAGGTGAACGCCATCAACTACCGGTAGATTAATCAAATATCGAACACTCAGTTTCCACCGACAGCTTCCCTCAATTTCGGGATTGTATTTGATGTCGCGCTCTGGATTGTCAGTCGCCTCTGCCAGAGCAAAAATGCGCTTGCTGCCTCCTGGCGCATAGAGAAAGAGATGATCACCTTTACGGATTCCGGGCGTGGATTTTTTCCGAAAACCGACGGACAGGTCCGTGTAGCGATCGGTTATCGGCTGTTGAGCCGACCCGATGGATTTCAGCCAAGTGTGCATGATTTCAGCACCGAAGATGTCGCCGCCAGCACCTAAAATCAAGACTTTATCGGGATTATTTTTCTATAAAAAGGCCCCTGCATGAAAACGAGAAACACCTGCGCTTATCGTCGAGAGCAGGTTTTACCCGCGTCCTGAGAGCGGCGGCTTTTGCTCCGGCTGCGCTCTCCCCCCTTGCCGCTCGCTTGCTCCGCAAAACCGCCGCACTCATTCCGCCCCTGAAATCAGTCTGGTCGTGAAGTCGCGGGCTTCCAGCTTGCGCCCCACACCCCGCCGCAACATGGAATCCCCCGCCATCACCACCAGAAAAATTAGGCCGGGAGGAAAGACGGCTTTTAGGGTGTCAGTTTTTGTTTTCCGCTATTGCGGGCGTTGAGAAGTCAGAAGGTGCATCACTCGCTCTCAGCCGCCGCGAGGGGCGGCGTTCTTTCGGCTGGCCTCCCGGCGGCTTTCGCTCCCGTCGTTTTCGTTGCGCGCTCGGGTTCAACGCTTCACATCAATATATTTGACCAACGCTACGGAGCCGCTCTGCACTCCATGAATCATTGTGCCACTCGAATAATTCATCGTCCCCTGTGCTGTTACAGTCCCGCCGCCAACGGTTGAACTGCCTAAAACTTGATACTGCGTTGAAATCACCACGATAGCATCGGCTCCCTCTGCCTTTGCCTCCTTCACAAGTTTGTTGATCGCTTTCTGGTGGCTCAACGCGCTCAGTAGAATGTCGCCGCCGCGATAATACGAACCTTGGACAATACTCAAAACCCTGTATCGGCCGGCTGGCTCACCAGCATTATAAAAGTCAATGCCGTCTATGGTTTGCACGGCTCCTCCTTTTCCCTCAAATTCTGACTGCCCAGTCCATCTCAAAACCGTTCCTGACGCACAACCGAACAGAATAGCGGAACACGCCACGGCGAGCATCAGAAACGCCGACCATCTTTTTGACTGGTTCATCATGATTTGTAGGGCTGCTTACATCTCAAAAGCTTTCACCCTGCTTTCAATTTTGCTCACCATTGCAAAAAACTGTCAATCCACCATTCTTGCCCGTCGCAATTCTGATAGGGTGCCTTTGCGCGTATTCGGGCAATAGGTGCGTTTGAATTGGTCAGCCAAGCCCAATCACCAGCCGACACAATCCGACACAGAAAGAGGCCGGATTCGATTGCGACACAATCACGACACAGCGACACGCGGTGACACACTTTTTTCTGCCAATTATTGCCCAAAGATGCAACAGAACGCTTGCAATACTAGGGAAAATGTCGTATCAATACAAGCACTTATCCGCACGAAAGTGCAACGAGAGGCAACTATGAATAACGATGAAACGACGCAGTTACATGGTTCGAATCCATGTCGAACAGCCAATTTTCCCGCTGGTGTTCGGTCTCAAGGCCCTGGAATTGAGGAAAACCAAGGCAGGCCGATGTTAATAGTTCCATGCATCGGTCCGGTAAAATACATGGGAGGGTTGGTTCCGGCGCCATAAATGTTGGTCTCGACGTTGAGATAAAAAGTTCCGGCTGTTCCCAGATATTCTGAGTGAATGTTGGTGCGCTCGTAGAGCGTGCCGCCGATGTCGCCGGCAACATCGCTGGCGACGCCATCGCCGACTCCCACCAGGTTGAATTTGAGATTGGTTGTGTTGAGCGAGATAAAATAAAGGCCCGCCGTCGCGACAAAATTGGTCGTGGTGTTGGTGGGATTGGTCATGCGGCGCCAACCGCGAACGAGCTCAACTTGGGGGATGGGATTATTGGACGATCCGTAGATATCGTTGGTCAATCCGCTGATATTATTGGTCAACGCGGGAAATGCGTTCGACAGCCCGGCCGTGAAATCGTTGGAATAACTCCCGTCAAAAAAGCTCGAAACATTGGTTTGATTGCCGTTGACGCGCAGAAATATCCCCTCGTTTCCATTGGTCAAATTGACTTCGCGAACCAAGCTTCCCCCGGTCCAGTTTGTATAGTTTGTCCCCTCCAAATCCACCGCCAGCGCCTTGATAACATTGCCGGTGCCGACGAGGACGGTGCGAATCTTCGAATCTTCGTTGGTCAACGGCGGATTATCCGAGTTGGTGGAAAAAATGTTTGTTTGATATTCTCCGATCAGGGAGAACGTGAGCCTTTGGATGGACGTCTGCGCGTGGAGGCCGCCGGCCGCCAGGGCCAAAGCCGCGCCTGCCGCAAAAAAGCTGAATCGAATCTTGTTCATAGATACTTTAACCGGCGGGCAAAACCGCCGCCACACCCCAATCTCTCAGGTTATTGCCCATCCGGTCAAGCCAACCTTTTAATCTTTCAACGGCGCGGGGGCGGGGCGCAAGTTTGCGAAAGCAAATGGAGAATCAATAGTCAGGGCCGCGGGCCTGGCCGGCCAATCCGGCCGGGGTTCCCGGCCTCTTTGCCGTTGTCGGCGATATTGTGAGCCAAAACCTTGTCTTTTTGCGGGGAAACGAGTACAATAACACCCGCCAGCATGAAGAAGGTTTTGGTCATTGATAATGATCCCGCTTTTCGCAGCCAGTTAGCGCCGTGGCTGGAGGAGCGCGGCTGGTCTCTTCTGGACGCCCAAGACAGCCAGCGCGGGCTGGAACTGGCCCTGCAACTCAAGCCCGAAATCGTCCTATGTGACTTGCTGACACCGCGTTGCAACGGTTTCCAGTTTTGCCGCGACATCCGGAACCACAAAGACACTCAGCCCGGCTCTCCGATTATTATTGCCACTGGCAGTGGACACGCCACCGATAAAATTAATGCTTTGGAAGCAGGCGCCGATGAATATATGGTGAAACCGGTTTCTTTACATGCCCTTGACAAGTTTCTGGCGCGCTTCGGCACTCCTCCAGGCCGGGGGCAATCGGACCATGCCGCCGCCAGGGACGGCCAGAGCGTCGGGGGCGTCCGGCTTAGATTCTGGGGGGTGCGCGGGTCCATTCCCAGTCCCGGCCCCGAAACCGTTTTCTACGGCGGCAACACTTCCTGCGTTGAAGTGCGTGTCGGCTCGGATATTATTGTTTTGGACGCCGGCTCCGGACTGCGACCGCTGGGGCTGGCCCTGGTCGAGGAATTCAGAGAACAGCCCATGCACTTGAATCTGCTCATCACCCATACTCACTGGGACCACATCCAGGGCTTTCCCTTTTTTCTTCCGGCCTACAATCCAAAAAACGACGTGACCATTTATGGCTTTGAAGGCGCCAGCCAGGGCCTGCAAAACACTCTTTCGGATCAAATGGAAAGCCCCTATTTCCCCATCAGCATGCACCAAATGCCGGGCCATATTGCCATCCGGGAACTCCGCGACATGAACTTCAACGTGAACCAAGTGCCCGTGCGCGCCCATTTCCTGAATCATCCCGGCAGTTGCACCGGATACCGGCTCTCGACCCCGGGCGGCTCGATTTCTTATTTGCCGGATATTGAGTTGTACCAGCGGCTGCGCCACCGTTGGAACAGCGAGACGCAGTTCGTCCCGCACCAGGAAAGAGAAACCACGCCGCCGGAAGACCGCGATCTGGTTGATTTCATCCGCGATTCCGACGTGTTGATCATGGATTCGCAGTATGACGCCGCCGAATACGAAAAGCACATCGGCTGGGGGCATAGTTGTGTGGAGGATTGCGTCGCCTTCGCTTTGCACGCCAACGTCAGGCGCCTTTTCCTTTTTCACCATGATCCGGACCACACGGACGAACAGATTTCCCGCATGGTGGCGCGGGCGCGCCAAATGGCGGCGCGCCGCCGCTCCAGTCTCATGATCGAAGCCGCCCGGGAAGGCTGCGAACTGATCCTCGCCCCCAAACCTGGCTAAATCGCCGCGAACACTCTTTCCAGGAACAGCCGGTTGGCCCGCGCGCTGTCCGTCACTTCGGCAAAGGTCCGCCCTCCGGCGCACTCCACAAAGGTCGGGCCGTTGAATCCCGCTTTTTTCAATTCCTTGAACACCGCGATAAAATCCACCTTGCCCGCGCCGAATGGGATCATCACCCCGCCTTTTTCGCCGGTGCAATCCTTGGCGCAAAAGCCGGTGACGTGTTGGACGATGGGCTTGAGTTCCTCCACCGGGTCTTTGCCGGTGTAATAGAGGATGTTGCCCGCGTCGTACCACACTTTGAAATTGGGACGATGGACCCGCCCCAGGCAGCGCCGGATTTCCTCCGACGCTCCGCTGCCGCCGCCGTGGGGTTTTAAGACCAGTTTCATTTTCGCCTGCTCCGCGTAATCCGCCGCGTCGGCCATCATCTTGTAATACTTTTCGTAGTGCTCTTCTTTATCAACGCCAAAAGTCAGCAGCCATTCCAGATTGAGAAATTGCGCATGATCGATTTGCCGGCGCACATCCCGGATCGCTTCTTCCAGCGGCAACCCGGCCTTGACCTGCAATGAGCTTGTGTTCGCGGCCAGGCCGGCGCCGGCGATTCTCTTTTTCAAGTTTGTCAAGTACTCGTCCGTCGCCTGCGAGCCGGTGAACGGCTCCTCCGGCATGGGAGTGAGCAAGCCCGCCATTTTATAACCCGCCTCCTTGATCCCTTTGAGCGCGATATCGAAACCCCAGTTGGCCGGCTGTGGCGTGTCCGGCGGCTGCCTCTGCGTATTGAACTTTTGCATCCAAGGCCGGTTGAAACAGCCGATGGGCCGGGACGAACTTTCGGCAAACGCGTGACCTGCGCCGGCCGCCAAAGCGGTCGTGGCCAGGGCGGCGGTTTGGAGAAAGGCGCGGCGCGGCATGGCGGACGTTTTCATTCCGCCCCCTTGCCGGCGCGTCCGGCTGTCTTCCGGCTGGTCTGGATTTTTGTCACGGTTCCCACTTTTAAATACAGGGACTTGACCTTCTCATATTAGTCAACATATTTTTGAAAGAATCTTAAAACGACTCTGCGTTGGGCACGAAGTCCCTGCTTGCCAAAACGCGGCGCCGGGGCATGCTTTTTCCATAAAAGACACAATCCGCTTTTCTTGAATATGAAAAATAAGATCGCCTCCATCATTGTTGGAATGTTCGCCGCCGGCGTTGTTTGGGCCGCCCATGCGGCGCCCGCCAACCAGGTTTCCGATGCCATCGCAAAGCTCAAAACCGCCACGAATTACAGTTGGACGGTCACGACGGTGACGCCCCCGGATGCGCCCTTCACACCCCCGCCCATCAAAGGCCAGACGGACAGCGCCGGGTTTGCCAAATTCCGCACGGAATTTGGCGACAACACCGCCGAGGTGATTTTGAAGGGCGGCAAGGTGGCGTTCAAAGGGGACGAAGGCTGGCAGTTGGCCGTTGCAGGCGACGGTTTCAGCCCGGACACGTTTGCGCTGAATTTGGCGCGTAACGGCACACCCGGCGACGAGGCGGGAATCATTCTCAAGGGTGTAAAGCAGTGGAAGGCCCTCGACGGGGGCGCGGTGGGTGGCGACCTGGGCGCGGAAGCTGCGACGGATCTGCTGACCTTCGGCCCGCGCCGCTCCGACGCCAAGGCGAATCCTGACATGCCAGGCCCGAAAGGCGCCAAGGGATCGGCCAAGTTTTGGGTCAAGAACGGCGCGCTGGTCAAATATCAGACGCATCTGACGGGAACGGTTTCCTTCGACGGCAACGATACCGTGTTGGATTTCACGCGAACGACGGAGATTCAGCAAGTCGGCACGACGAAAATGGACATCCCTGACGAGGCGAAGAAGAAATTGGAAGCGCCGCCGACGGCAAAATAGCAGCGGACCGTTCCGGATTCAGAACCAACTCCGAGGAAGGGTCCTCGGAAATTGCTCATTGTTCATCTCGATCAGCATTCCGATGGTGTGGTTGCAGCATAATTATGGGCGGCTGGCAAGATGGGTGGATGGGGGGAAAGGCTGCCCCGAAAGTTTTCGGGGTCCGAGGCGAGAGGCTTCCGCCGTCGCTCCGCCAAGCGGAGCTTCGGCGGACAAGATGGCGGCCAGGTTCATAATGATTTTGCCAGCGGGAGGAGGTCGTTGAAGTGTTTGTCGCAATGTTCCAATTCCAGCCCATGAGTTACAGCGCACGCCGCAGTAATAATGTCACTAATGGGAACGTTGATTCCTTTTTCCCGGCAGCGAAGCGCCAGCTTGGAAGCCAGCCTCCAGACCGCTGCGTCCACCGGGATGCGTTCGATTTCGTTTTCCATTTCGGCCAGGTCGCGCTTTTCTTTCGCGCCGCGCACGCCATGCCACAATTCCACCAAGGTGATGTCGCACCAAGCCGCCTCTCCGCCTAAAACCAGCGCCTCAACGCTGTCGCCTGTTGCGGACTCGCCTTCGCGGAAGTATTCCACCCAACCGGATGTGTCAACCAGCTTCATCCGGCCTTTGGCATGTCGGCGGCGCGCAGCGCCTTCAGGTCGGCCTGTGTCATGAAGTCACGGAACCGTCCGCGCACCCGGGCGTTCAACTTTTCCAAACGTTTGAGACGGTTGAACCGTTCCACGGCGGTCACCACGGCTTCGCGTTTGGTTTTCGCGCCGGTGAATTTCATGGCCTCCTCCATGGTTCCATCAGGAATATCAATTGTCGTTTTCATGCTTCTAAAATACTTTAATTTGTAATCCTGTCAATGGCCATTCGGAATTCTAAAATTGTCAGTCTTGAACCTTCATTTGGGCATTATTTCCTCATTCGCGCTTTGTCATTGGACATTTCCCTCAGCACCGCGTCCAGATTGTGCCGGGCGCGGGCCAGGTTGGGATCAGCCCGCAGGCAGGCGCGAAATTGCGCTTCCGCTTCCGCCCATTGTTGGCGCGCCCGGAAAATCAGCCCCAGATTGTAATGCGCCTGCGTTTGGGAATTGTAATGCGCCTCCACCCGGTTGGGTGCAATGGCCAGCACCCTTTGATAATGAACGACGGCCTCCGCCTCATCGCCCTGCCGCGCCAGCGCTTCGGCCAGATTATACTCGGCCAGAATATTGTTGCGCGTCACGGCCACGGTATGGCTGAAGAGCGCCACGCTGTTGCGCCAGTATTGCAATTGCGTTTCCGCGCCCGCCAGCAGAAACCCCAGCGCCCCTGCCGCCACCGCGCCCAAGACCAGTCCCGGCCGCGGCCAACGTGTCCAGGCGCCGGGAATGGCCCAGGCCGCCATGATAAAAACCCCGATCAACGGCACGTAGCTGTAACGGTCCGCCATGGGTTGAATGCCGACCTGCGCCAGGCCAATCACCGGCGTCAGCGTTCCCAAAAACCAAAGCCAGCCGACAATGAGATACGGTTGCCGGCGCGCCCGCAAAATTGCGCCCGCGGAAATGAGCAGCAACAAGCAGCCCGCGCCGGCCGCCGGCCAGAATGTCCATACGCGGGAATAAGGATACGGCAGCGCAAGGTCCACGGGCCAGAGCATCTTCCAGAGATAAAGGACGCAACTGACCAGCGCGTTGGCGAGGCGCGCGGAAAAGGGGAGGATGCCAAAACTGACCACCGAATTGGCTTCCCTTTGCGCCCACAAAGTTGCGACGCACTCCAGCGCCGCCAGGGCGAAAAATGGTATTTTCTCCAGGAACAATCCCGGCGCCGCCGTTCGCTTGAGCGGCCAGAAATCCAACAAAAGCAGCACGAAGGGGAGCGTCACGACCATCGGTTTGGACAACAGCCCCAAAGCAAAGAAGAACAGCGCCAGGAAGTAATAGACCTTGCGCCCCTTCGCGTAGCGCCCATAGGCCGCCAGGGTCAGCAGCCAGAAAAAGGCGCTCAGGACATCCTTGCGTTCCGACACCCAGGCGACGGATTCGACGTGCAGCGGATGCCACGCAAAGAGGGCGGCCACCAGCGCGCTGCGCCATGGGGCGCCGGTCCATTGGCACAAGACCAAAAAGAGCAGGACGACATTGGCGGTGTGGAACAGGAGATTGGTCAGGTGATGGCCGCCCGGGTTGAGGCCGTAAAGGGCGCAATCCACCGTATGCGAGACCCAGGTCAGAGGATGCCAATTGCTCGCATGACTGGTTGTGAAGGCCCAGACCAATGCGGCGCCGGTGATGCCGTGCTGGATGGGGGGATTATAAATGATGTAATCCGGGTCATCGTAATTGATGAAATCGAAATGGGTCGCCGGCCAATACAACGCCAGCGTGATCAGGGCAAGCAGCAGGCAGATAAGCATGGCGCGTTGTTTTTCCGGCACGATGGAATCCTAAAGGGGAAAGGCCGGAGGCTAAAGGCCAAATGCTGAAGGCAAAAAAAATCAAGGTCCGGTCGTTGAGCTCGAGGGCGCATCCCGCTTTTTGGGTGGCAGGTTCGGGCTCCTAATCCTAATCGTAATCTTAATCTTAATCTTCATCCCGATTTTCAAACCAACATGTGGTCGTTGTGAACTTGCCACCAATCCCAAAGCGCAGAGGACTGGCGCACTCCAAAACGCTTCGCTCCGTTCGCGAGTCGTCAGAGAACGCGCCAGCGTCTTGGACTGCGGCGGCCCTCCGCCGCTTTTACTCCCAATCCCCAAAGATTAAGATTACGATTAAGATTAAGATTAGGAAAAGAGGTGGAATTAGTGCCGCTCTTGACACTATCGCCGGCAAACCGCATTTTCCCTGGCCGGCCTGCAACGGCGGGCGGGCGGCCCCATTATGAACACGTTGCACAACCTTTTTGATTCGTTGAAGGAATTTGACACCGGACAGGGGAAGAAGGGCGGCTTTTATTCGCTGCCCGCCTTGGAAAAAGCCGGCGTGGGCGCGATTTCCCGCCTGCCGGTTTCCATCCGCCTGGTCCTCGAATCGGTCTTGCGCAATTGCGATGGCAAAAAGGTTTCTGCAACCAATGTCCGGGAATTGGCCCGGTGGCAGCCCAAAGCGGCGCGCACGCAGGAAATCCCATTCATCGTCGCCCGCATTGTGTTGCAGGATTTTACGGGAGTGCCGCTCCTGGTGGATTTGGCGGCCATGCGCTCGGCCATGGTGAAGTTGGGCCTGAATCCCAAATTGATCGAGCCGCTGGTGCCGGTGGATTTGGTCGTGGACCATTCGGTGCAGGTGGATTTTGCGGGGACGGCGGATGCGCTGGCGCGGAATCTGGCCCTGGAGTTTCAACGCAATCGGGAGCGTTATCAGTTTCTCAAGTGGGGCATGCAGGCCTTTGACACTTTCAAGGTTGTGCCGCCCGGCATTGGCATTGTTCATCAAGTTAATTTGGAGTATTTGGCCGGGGGCGTTCTCTCGCAGCCGGCCGGCGCCAATGGCCGGTCCCTCTTCTATCCGGACACGCTGGTCGGGACCGATTCCCACACCACGATGATTAACGGCCTGGGCATTGTCGGCTGGGGTGTGGGAGGCATCGAAGCGGAGGCCGGCATGTTGGGGCAGCCGGTTTATTTTTTGACGCCGGACGTCGTCGGCGTGCATTTGACCGGCGCGCTCCAGGAAGGGGTGACCGCGACCGATCTGGCTTTGACGGTAACGGAACTGTTGCGCCAGGCGAAGGTGGTCGGCAAATTTGTCGAGTTTTATGGCCCCGGCGCGGCGGCCCTGGCGGTGGTGGACCGCGCCACCATCGCCAACATGGCCCCCGAATATGGCGCGACCATGGGCTTCTTCCCGATCGACGAGGAGTGCGTTGATTATTTGCGCAAGACGGGCCGCAGCGAGGAGCATTGCAATGTCTATGAAAACTATTTTCGCGCCCAGGGCCTTTTCGGAATCCCCAAGAAGGGCGACATCGCCTACTCATCGGACCTTGAATTGGACCTGGCCGGAGTCAGGCCGAGCGTGGCCGGGCCAAAACGGCCGCAGGACAGGATAGAGTTGGGCAAACTCAAGGAGGAATTCATCAAGGCATTGGGCCGGCCCGTGGCGGAAAACGGATTCGGCAAAGCAGCGGACGAATTGCAGCGCGTTTTCCCGGTTTTGGAAGGCGGGTCAACGCTCGCGGGCGGTGGGAGCCAGGAACCGGTTTCGCCCCGGCGCTCGTTGGAGCAGAACACAAATCCATTGACGGAATCGGAAATGGCCAACAACCGCCCGACGCCGGATTTGGCGCCGGCCCTGGCCGCATCGCCGCGCGGGCAGTTGCGTCATGGCGATGTGTTGATTGCCGCCATCACCAGTTGCACCAACACCAGCAACCCCTCGGTCATGCTGGCGGCCGGTTTGCTGGCGAAGAAGGCGGTCGAGAAAGGACTCAAGCCCAAGCCGATGGTCAAATCTTCCCTCGCCCCAGGCTCGCGGGTGGTGAGCGATTATTTGAACAAAACCGGCCTGCAACCCTTTCTGGACCAACTCGGTTTCAACCTCGTCGGCTACGGCTGCACGACCTGCATCGGCAACTCCGGCCCGCTGGCCGCGCCGGTCGAAGAGGCGGTGACGAAGAACGACGTGATTGCGGCGGCGGTGCTTTCCGGCAACCGCAATTTTGAAGCGCGCATCCACCAGAGCATCAAGGCGAATTTTCTCATGTCCCCGCCGCTGGTGGTGGCCTTCGCCCTGGCCGGACGCGTGACAATAGACTTGACAACCGAACCCATCGGCAGGGGAACGGGCGGCCGGGACGTCTGGTTGAGGGATATTTGGCCCGGCCAGCGCGAGGTGCGCGACGCCATGCATGCCGCCCTCAAACCGGAGGTGTTCCGCCGGCTCTACCGTGATTTTGCCGCGCAAAATCCGAAGTGGAATGAAATTCCCGCCGCCGCCGGCCAGGTGTATCAATGGGACGAACAGAGCACGTACATCCAGCCGCCGCCCTTCTTTGAAAACTTCAGCCTTCAGCCCGGACACATCGCCGACATCCAGGCGGCCCGGCCGCTGGGCATTTTTGGCGACAGCGTGACCACGGACCATATTTCACCGGCCGGCAGCATCAAAAAAACTTCGCCGGCGGGGAATTATCTCATCGAGCACGGCGTCAATTTCGCGGATTTCAACAGCTACGGTTCGCGCCGGGGCAACGACCGCGTCATGACCCGCGGCACTTTTGCCAACGTGCGCATCAAGAACCTCATGGCGCCGGGCGTCGAGGGAGGCGTGACGACATTTCAACCCGGCGGCGAAATGATGAGCATTTTCGACGCGGCCATGAAATATGCCGGCCAAGGCGCGCCTCTCATCGTCCTGGCCGGAACTGAATACGGCACGGGCAGTTCGCGCGACTGGGCGGCCAAGGGGACACGGTTGCTGGGGGTGAGAGTCGTGGTCGCGCAGAGTTTTGAACGCATTCACAGGTCGAACTTGGTGGGCATGGGCGTGTTGCCCTTGCAATTCAAGGAAGGCGTGTCGGCGCAAACGCTCAAGCTGGACGGGACTGAAACCTACGACGTGCTTGGGCTAAGCGATCAGCTCAAGCCGCGGCAGGATTTGACCCTGCGCATCACGCGGGCCGGCGGGCGGGTTGAAAACATCCCGGTGGCCTGCCGCATTGATACGCCCATTGAAATTGATTATTACCAGCACGGCGGGATTCTGCCCTATGTCCTGCGGCAACTGGCCGGCCCGCCGCCAAAGTGACTGGAGAAATAAACGGCCAAACATACCCAAGTCGCGGTCGTTGGAACTGTCATTGTGAATTGATTGCTCATTTGCCGCCCCATGTCTATGCTGCTGCGATATGAAGAATCCTTTTCGCCATTTTCTCTGCCTTGTTGCTGTCTCTGTGCTCACCGCGCCTGCCCACGGCGCCGCGGCTGGCACGGATATTGAATGCGTCAAAACGGCCAGTTTCTTTGCGCCCATCGAGGCTGGCGCTGACCACAAATATCCGCCCGACCGCGAGGTGAAAGTCAGCCATTTGGCGCTCGACCTCACGCCGGATTTCAAGCAGCGCACCTTCGAGGGCAAAGAGACTTTTCAATTCAAACCCAATGGCAAGCCGGTCCCGGAACTGAGCCTCGACGCTGTGGACCTCACCATTCTTTCCGTCGCCTCCACCGTGGAAATCCAAGGCTGGCAGTCAACCACGGATAAACTCATCATCACCTTCGTCACGCCCGTTCCAGTGGACAAGGAAGCCGGTGTGACCATCGCCTATCATGCCCAGCCCTCCAAGGGGATTTACTTTCGCACACCGGAGATGGGCTACAAGGAGGGCGACACGGAACTGTTTTCACATGGCGAACCCATTGAAGCGCGCCATTGGTACCCATGTTTTGATTCACCAAACGCAAAATTCACCTCCGAAGTCACGTGCCGCGTGCCGGCGGGAATGACCGCGGTCTCCAACGGCAGGCTGGTTTCTGAAGAAAAGGACCCGGCCACCGGACTGACGGCGTTTCATTGGTCGCAGGAACAGCCGCACGCCAACTATCTGATTGCGGTCGCGGCCGGCTATTTCAAAAAGCTGGAGGACAAGCACAACAATGTCCCGCTGGCTTTCCTGACGCCGCCCTCGGATTTCAACGAAGCGGCGGCGTTTTTTCGCGACACCCAGGACATCATGGGCTTTTTCGAGGCGGAGACCGGGGTCCCGTTCCCCTGGGCGAAGTATGATCAGATTTGCCTCAATGATTTCGTGGCGGGCGGGATGGAAAACACCAGCGCGACGCTGCTCACGGATGAGACGATGTTCACGGCGGCCACTGAAAATATAATTGACAGCGACGGCCTGGTTTCGCACGAAATGGCCCACCAATGGTTCGGCGACCTGGTCACTTGCGACGACTGGAGCGATATTTGGCTCAATGAGGGTTTCGCCACCTATTATGCGCTGCTCTATGACGGGCACAAAAACGGCCATGACTCGATGCTGTATGGCCTTTATCAGGACGCCCGGCGGATTACGGGAATGCAGGACGATACCAACGCCGTGGTCCGGCGCACCTATGGCGATCCGTGGGGGATGTTTTCTTATCTTTCCTATCCCAAAGGTAGCTGGGTGCTCCACATGCTCCGCTCGGAATTGGGCCAGGACCTTTACCGCCGCTGCATCAAGACTTACCTGGAACGCCACCAATACGGCAACGTCGTGACCGAGGACTTGCGCAAGGTCATTGAGGAGCTTTCCGGCCGTTCTTATGACCAATTCTTCGATCAATGGCTCTATCACGCCCACCATCCGGAGCTGGAAGCCAGTTACAACTGGGACGAAAAGACCAGGCTGGCAAAGGTTTCCCTGCGGCAGGCGCAAAACATCGGCCAAAACGTCCTCCTCTTCAACTTCCCGCTGACCATCCGCTTCAAGGGCAAATTCGGGACAGTGGACCGCCTCATTCTGGTGAAGGAAAAAGAGGCCGATTTCTATTTTCCACTCGAGTCCGCTCCCCGGATCGTTCGTCTCGACCCAGACTACACCTTGTTGGCCAAGACGACCCTGAACCTGCCGGACGACATGCTCTACTCGCAGTTGGCCGACCGGGAGGATGTAATGGGACGATTGCTCGCCATCGAACACTTGGCGGACAAAAGGGATCAGGGAACGGTGCTGAAACTCAAGGAAGCGATCAACAACGATCCCTTTTACGGCGTGCGCGTCGAAGCCGCCCAGGCGCTGCGCTCGATCCACACGGACGACGCGCTCGAGGCCTTGCTGGCTTCGACCCATCAACCGGACGCCCGGGTGCGCTTGCAGGTCGCCCGTGCCATTGATGGGTTTTACCGCGACACCGCTTATGCCTCCGCGCGCAACACCCTGGAGAACGAAAAAAATCCGGCCATTCTTTGCGCCAATATTGTTGCCCTGGCAAAGTATGCGCAACCGGAAGTGAAAAGCCTCCTGATAAAGTTTCTCAACTCGGCGTCCTACCGCAACCAGTTGGCGGTCGCCGCCATTGACGCGATGCGATCACAAGATGACCCGGCCTTTATCGCGCCCCTGATGGAGACGCTCCGCCAGCGCGAAGCGGACTTCCGCACCTGGGGTTTTGCCAGCGGCCTTCACGCTCTGGCTTATCTGGCGCGGAATGAGGAAAAGAAGGATGCCGTGCGCCAATTTCTGCTCGGTTATGTCAACCACAAAAAAGAGAGGATTCAAGTGGCGGCCATCAAGGCCCTTGGGACGCTGGGCGATCCGGGGGCCATCGCCGTGTTGCAAACCTTTGCCAACGCGGCCAAGGCGGCCCCGCAACAGGCCGCCGCGGAGAAGGCGGTCGCCGATCTTCGAGCCGGGCGCAAACCGGTGGATGACTTCAAGAATCTTCGCCAGGAAGTGCTGGACTTGGAAAAGGCCAACCGCGAACAGCGCAAAGAACTCGAGGACCTGAAAAAACAAGTTGAAGCCAGGCAAGCCGCGCCGGCCAAATCCCCGTCGAAAAGCAAGCCTGTCGGGAAGGCGGGGCATTTGCCTTAGTTAGACAATGGGCGCATCCCACATATTGGGTGGCGGGTTCTGGTTCCTAATCTTAATCGTAATCTTCATCCCGATTTTCAGACCAACATGTGGTCGTTGTGGACGTGCCACCCAGCCCAAAGCGCCAGAGGACTGGAGCATTTTAAATAAAAATGTGGCCGTATTCTGTTCAGTCTCGGGGAGCGCGACCGTTTTATCGCGCCGCAGCAGCGCGGAGGCGGACTCGGTCGCACTCGGCGGCGTCTCGCCGACGAGACATTTCACGGCTATGTCTTTATTTAAAATGCTCCAGGGACTTCCGGCTGGGTGTCCAGCCATTCAATCATCAAGGCAAGTTTGTTCCCCGATATGTGTCGTTGCTGGACGCGTTCAAGCAAATGCGCATACAACTGTCGAGGCAAATTGCGGCGGAGAACTTTCGGCATGAATCACTCGCCGTAAAATCCCCGGGTCATGGCCGACTTCAACCGGATAATTTCCGCGGGATCGTCCGATGCGGCCAGTTTATCCGCCAACGCACCCAATTCCTTGCCGGTGAGTTGACGACTGTGAGCCAACCCGACAGTGAATTGAATCACTTCGGCCTGTTCCGCAGGCGGCAACTGTTTGATTTCCTCAATGATCGCGGCTGACGTCATGGTGGTACGATAAATCACGCCATCATTTTTGGCAAGTTCCTCTGCAAAATGTGCGCATCTTGACACTGCTACCGGTTTCCGACGGGAGAGTAGCCCCGGAGTGCGCCCGTCCTCGGGCGCAGCAACGTGAACAATACGGCCCAGTGGTGCTTTTACTGCGCACTCGAAAAATCCGTTGCTTGCTGCGGCCGGGGACGGCCGCACTCCGCCGGTAGCAGTGTCAAGATGCGCCCCTGCAAAATGCCTCGGTGCGGTTGCGCTTGCATCCTAGCGACATTGTGCGATGATGCTGTCCTCTGTGATCGGAGCGTAGCTCAGCCTGGCTAGAGCACTTGGTTTGGGACCAAGACGTCGCAGGTTCAAATCCTGTCGCTCCGACCATTTTCCCTCTTTTGACCCATTGTGACTTGGAACGACAAACGGTGACTTTACCCCCGTAAACACAGGGTTTTTTCCACTTTCCGCCAACCCTGGCAAAGTGACAATGCTTGACACCAAATGACCCGCCGCGACCGGAGTTTGTGTGTCTATTTGTGTGTCATCCGCCCCGGAGGCTTCCGCCCGGTGGAAGCTCAGTTTCTCAATCGCCTCTTTCAGTGGCAACATTCTTGCATCGGTGTATGTCTTCGCCGTCTGTTTCGGGTCCCGGTGCCTCATAAGTGCCATCCGTACGCGCTCGCTCGGTGTCCCCGGTGCAAGCTGCGTGCAATACGTGACGCGGAAGCTGTGGAAGTCGAGCCGACCGTCACCCTTATCTTTCCAGTCAATCCCCGCCGCCTGCAAGTCCACATAAAACTGTTTGTAACCGGGGAACATTCCCTTGAAAATCAATCCGTCCAGCTTGCACGACGCCGGCTTGATCTCCCGCAATGCCGCCAGAAGGTCAGGATGCAACGGCAAAGCATCCTCGTAATGATTCTTGGAGATCGCCGCCGACACGGTGATTCTTGGGTTGTCGCCGTCCAGCACCACGTCAGCCCATCGCAGTTTCTTGATTTCCCCTCTGCGAATGCCCGTCAGCACCGCCAGCAAATAAATCGGGAACCGACGACCGGCGACGGCCAGCAGGCGCTGAATCTCCTCTGCCGTATAAGCCCGCCGCGCTCGTTTTTGGCGACCTTGAACCCGCAGCACGTCAACTTTCGCCAGCGGATTCCGCGCGATAAAACCCAAACGCTCTGCCCACTTGAGAAATGCCCGCATGGCCACGAGATATTCGTTCAAGGTCTTTGGCGCTTTCTTCTGCTTTTGCCGCTACATCTGGAACGACTCCGCGCTTACATCTTTGAAGTGCTCCCAGGTGCAATCCCTCATCAGTGTGCCCACATAATTTTCAACACCTTGCACGTATCGTTTCACACGGCCGCTGGTCTTAAGCTCCTGGACGAAACCCTCGAAATGCTTCGCAAGCGGTGTTTCCGCCGCTTCCCGCATTCTCTGTGGCGCAATCAAACCGACCGATTCTTGACTATGTTCTTTCAATATCTGTTGAAGCTTTTGTTCCGCCGACCGTTGCTCAGTGACTTCAAGCGGAATATCCATCGTTTTGTGCTCGCCCGGAAACCGGACACGCGCACGATATAGCCGGCCATAGACAATCTTCCCATTTCGCCGGCGTTTAGGCCGATAAGTGTAAGCAATCATGTTTCGCTCCTGTGGGGAAGACTTCCCCTTTGTTCGCGCATCCGTGTCAGATACGCCTCGATTTCGCTCTGCATTAACCCCACCGCGCGGCCAACCCGCACACACGGCGGCAATTCGCCCCGATCAATCATCCGCCGAACCGACCGCACACAGACGCCCAGGACACCCGCGATCTCTGGCAACCTCATCACCCGGTCCAATTTCTTTCCGTCATCAGTGCTCATTTCGCTTTCACCTTTTCCATCCAAACGGCCAGCCGACTTTCCAGGTAAGGCTTTGCCTTTTGCCGGGTTTCGATGTTGATACAAAACCATTTCTCACGAAGAACCTTGTCCGCCGTAATGACATCGCCTTTCACCAGCCACTTAGCCGCAAGCCGACTAATCGGATTCCCGATGGAGCGGTCAACGCCGTCCTCGTATTTGCCCCTGCTTTTAAACAGATATTCCAAAGTTTCCCCTTTTCCCCAATTTGCAATGGCCCGGGCAGAAGGTTCAATCGTGTCAAAAAACGCATTCCAACTCTTTTTCGGATCATTGAGCGCCTTCGTGATGGTAACTGCACTCAGTTTGACCCCCTGTTCTTCCAGCAGAAACCGGCTAATCGCACGCGCGCTCATTCTTTGCGACGCCTCGAAAATAAACGGGAAAAGCTCGATCACCAACCCGCGATTGGCGCTAAACTCCGTTGATTTCGAGTGGCCGACCAATTTCAGGCCGATGTCAGCCGCATTCGTCAACTTTTGATGTTCTTCTGCCATTTCATTGGTGAAATTAACATGCTTATCAAGGTTGTCAAGCCCCATTTTTACGAATTTTTTCAGTCTCCATTCCGGTTTCCCCGTTGCGCATTCCCGTGTTGTCATCCGGCTTGCTAATTTCCAAGGCCAAGCCGGACGCCAACACGCGAACGCTCCGCCCCGACAAGTGCCTGGTCGTGTCGTCCTTGTCCCCAGGATTGCGCCCCGGCTGCCCTCGCAACGCTGGTGCCAATGCCGCCACCACCAGGGGAGGCTTGGGCCATTGGAATCATTCCGCTTCGCTCAAGTATCGGTTATGGGCGCTTACATTGCGGTTAACGAAGCGCAACCGCAACAGGTATTGTGGCGCAGATGAAGCTCGAATCTGTGAACGAAGAATGTAGTTCATTGTAATACACCATGCCTCTCCGGTTGCTTGACATTTTGCGTTCATACCACCATTAGTTGTGTCCCATGAAAACATTCCAAGTCTTTTTGTCCGACAGGCGCAGGGTGCTGGTGAAAGCTGAACGCCATGAGGAGCGGGATGGCAAGATCATTTTCCTTCCTGAAGATCCTTCCGGCCCACAGTTTTTTGATGCCGATAAAGTCGTTGGCATTCATATTTGGTCCGATGATGATGAAACTCCATAATTCAAGGCGTGTTGGCGGATTTCGGCGGCGGTTGCGCTTCCGTTGCGCACATAAATTACAAAGTCATATTCCCGCATCTCGAGCGTTCCAGCAGCCGCAACGACCCGATTCACGATGAGCAAATCCTCAATCACAAATGGCCTATTTTTCCCTGATCGTCATTATTTTTATCCATACGTTATATGTTGCGTTTTTTCATTTTTTGTCAGTCAACCGGATAGGCATGTAATACACGAACAACCTGTTGTATATTGATTTTAAGGCGGCAGTCACGCATCGAAAGGATAACCATGTGGAAATGCCAAAAATGCAACGCAACTTGTGGAAATGATGATTTCGACACATGTTGGGAATGTGGTGCAAAAAGGGCTATAGATTACAATATCCTCGAACACATAGCCCAGGCCGAGGAAAAGGCCAAAGGTGGATACTATATTCTCGAACAGGAAGAGGCAAAGGGACCATTTACGATTGGTCAGCTCCGTTCTATGTGGAGCACAGGTAGCATCACCATGAAGACCATGCATTGCCAAGAGGGAGACGAGCAGTGGCGACCTTTGAGTGGTATTTTGCATTTACTTGAGACGACACCGTCCGTAGCTCCTGCGCCAGTCTTGGTCGTGCGAGCCACCAAGAGCCGAGGGGTTTATATCATACTCGGCCTCTTTTTCGGATGCTTGGGCATTCACAATTTCTACGCTGGCCACTATCGCAGAGGAGCCGCAAAGTTGATTATCACAATTGTACTCGGCTGGGCCATTATCGGATTAGTCATTACCGTGCTTTGGTCACTTATTGAGATTATATCTGAGACGCAAGACGCAGACGGACAAAGGATGACATGATTTTGCCGCCTAACACCGCAAACGTATGACGAGAACGAAAACGGGTCACTTCCGAGCATCTCAACATTCTGCTTGTCCGCATTCATAAGGGAAAGCGGCTATGCTTACGCGCCGCCCCATCCAATAACGCAGCAATCCTAGGAATCCCTGTTCTGAAAAATACGATCAAGTTAAAGAGTTGTCCCTGGATGTGTTTGAGTTCGCGCAAAGGCCAGCGACGTACGTTAGAAACTGGACCGTATTTGCCCTTTTCGGTTCGGCCTCAGGAGGGATTTTTTTTCCATACTGCGTAAAGCTTTTCAGCACAGCATCAGGAATTCTGGAAAAGGGGTCGTCAGGTGGGTGCCAAAGGTCATAATAGGACCACTTGATCACCAATAAAGGGTTAACCCCGGGTCTATTCTTTTTGAGCGGCGTTTCGTACCTCAGACAAATCTGCTGCATGATCGTTCCGTATTCTTTCGGATCCGACCAGAGTTTTTCAAGGTGTTCCGTGGCTTCGGGCACGACAACGCAACCGGCCCATTCCGTTAGTTTACCCCATTTGTAACACTCCTTAATTGGCTTCCCAGCAAAGCAGTGATCTTCGATATAAAATTTGCCATGTGAAATTGCTCCTCGCAAAGGAAGACCGTCGTTAAAATATTGATTCATCAAATCCCCACAAAGCTGAAAAAAGATATTCCAATAATAACCTTCCAATTCTGTTGGTGCAATTTTACACCAAAGCAGGATTGAATCCGCGAAGGAGCAGGACTCGATTGTGTTATGGAATAACGCCCCCCGCGATTTCTCAATACTGGCATTTTGAATCTGTGTAAAGTTTACCAGTGTCCTTCGTATAATCATCCGAATTCGCTTGAAGTCTTCGTCGCTTTTAATGTCAATCATCTGGCCAAACCCCAAAATGTCAAAATAAGCAACAAGACCCTTTATAACATTATTTGTTTCCATGATTGTCATAAATTTCGTTTTCTTTCGGCGCAAATCTGCCATTGCTCCGACTCCGCATCAAGCCGCAATCTAATCCGGCATGACCCAATTTTGGCAGACGTTCAAGCCAAAACTCGATGTTGCAAAACGGCGTGGCTGTAAAATCTTGAGACCACAGTTGACTCTTGCGGAGATATTTCCGCTTCCTGGGAGGCGTGTTCGCCCAGCGATAACGGCGCATCACACGCCATCCGCGCTGCTTTTTAAACAAGTCAGGCAGCCACGGGTTTACGGGGGCGCCGATGAGAAGCGCCGTTGCCCTTGCCGGAGGGCCGCTGGCCGTTCCTCCGGTTGGTTTGACGAAAATGGGCCGCGCCGAGACTGAGAAGATTTCCCAGGACGCAGGGATACTGTTCTTCCAAGGCAAGGAGTTCTTGGCGCGTTCGCAGGCGGCGTTTCATTTTCATGGCACAAGTCGCGCATATTCCCCGGACAAATTCATGGCTGATGTTGATGGATTTGGGCGTTCGCAACTTCCCGCGCCAGCCGGAGCGACTCCGGTTGCCCACCCCAGAAGTCAGGGACTTGAACCAACCGATGAATGAAACAAGTGGGCAAATTTAGCCATTTCCTCGTTGAGACAATGGAAAGCCGCTACATGTTGCAGGTCTGTAGCGGGTCGTGTAGCGGGCTAAGTCGTTGATTATCAACCCCGAAGGCTTTCGGTGTTTCCCGGTTCCTCGCTGTTTTCGGTGGAATAGAAACGCGGCAAGTGTCGCCTGGATTCTGGCCTCCACGCCGCCGTTGCCATGAGCGGACGCGGTGGGTGTGATGCCAGGGTGCTACAGGTGCTACAAATAAGCCAAATTGTAGCACCCTTGTAGCACCCTAAGTCATTGATAATCAACGTTTGTAGCACTGTAGCGGGGGGGT
>Ga0326728_10004603_pt1 | contig 40415 bp, 36 predicted proteins | sample MB3enrmetagenome_FD_207602 | JGI IMG/M metagenome (GOLD analysis project Ga0326728, IMG submission 207602) | Lab enriched peat soil microbial communities from McLean, Ithaca, NY, United States - MB31MN | ecosystem: Environmental > Terrestrial > Soil > Wetlands > Peat | place: USA: New York... | reverse complement strand
AGGACTACTCGGCGAGGATCGTCCACCCCCACGAGGAGACCCTTTCGGCGCCCAAAACCGATCGCCTGGAACTGTTAAAGGCCACTCACGCCCATTTCGGCCAGATCTTCGCGCTCTATAGCGACCCCACCGGTCTGGTTGAATCCCACTTGGCGCAGTCAGTACCCGATCAACTCTGGGAGCAAGTTACCGACGAATACCAGACGTTGCATTCCGTCCGGCGCATCGCGGAGCCGCAGGAGATCCGCCAAATCGTGTCGGCAATGGCGGACAAGAAACTGGTCATCGCCGATGGGCACCATCGCTACGAGACGGCGCTCGCGTATCGGGATTATTGCCGAATCCGGGGGATCTCCGACCAGCGGGCGGATTACGTCATGATGACCTTTGTCCGAATGGAGTCCGACGGCCTCACTATCCTGCCGACTCACCGCCTCGTTCACGGCCTCCCGGCTCTCGATTGGATTAAATTCTTGGCCCAAGCCCATTCCATCTTCGATGAGAAAGAGTTCCCGGCTCAGCCCGAGGATCAGAATTGGACCAGCCGCTTCCTGGAAAGCCTCGCTGAGGCAGGGCGCGAAGGACCGGCGTTCGGCGCCTACGCCGGACGCGGGAAGCTGGCGCTTCTCCGCCTGCGCAGCGACTTTGACGTGGACAGCGCTCTCAACGACCTTCCGCCAACTCTGCGCCGCCTTGACGTCGTGCTATTGCATCGTCTGATCCTTCAACATCTGCTTGGCATCAATCGCCAGGCGGTGCTGGAAGAAAGAAATCTGACCTATCACCGGGAATTCGCAGCCGCGGCTGGAGCGGTCGCTAACGGCGAGGCGCAACTTTGCCTCTTGCTCAACCCCACACCCGTGGAAGCCGTGCGCGACAACGCGTTGGCGGGACTAACGCTTCCGCAAAAGTCCACTGACTTTTATCCCAAGCTGCTGTCGGGGCTCACCATCTACTGGCTGGAGAACCCTACGCCGTGACGGGTAACAAGTGATGAGCGACGAACCCTCAGGCTGTGAAGGATTTTATCGCGCCTTCGACGCTATCGTACACGTCAAATACCGTAACAAGTTTAGTGATATTCAGTTGCTCGCGAAACCTCTTCGTGAGGTTCGCCAGCTTCATATTGGCTCCCTGGCTTTGTGAGGAAGTGTAGCCGGCAACCAGCGTGCCCAGGCCGGCGCTATCGATGTAGCTTACATTCCCAAGATCCAGCACCAGGCGCTTCGCTCCCTGTGCCAGGATCTCTTTGATCTTCGTGCGGAGTTGATTGCTCTCCTCGCCCAGCGTTACACGCCCCGACAACGCCAGAACCATAACCCCGCCGGTCTCCTTCTCAACAATTTGCAACGCCATAGTCGGCCTCCTTGAGATACACGCGCAAGAAGCTCCAGATTTTACAGAGTATTTTGAAAAAAGTAAATCAGCGTACCGTTCGGTAGTGGTGTCATTTGGAATCGAATCCCTCTCGACACACCAGTCATTCCCGCGAAGGCGGGAATCCAGTTCGTCGTCGTATTTCCAATGGCCTGCGGAGTGGATTCCCGCCTTCGCGGGAATGACTGTACCCATGAGCGCCAAATGGCGGCGTAAGACCGCCTCTACACGGTTCAATGATAACGTTTCTGAATGAAATCGGCGATTCCTGCGTAAGCGCGCGCTAAAGTCGGCTCATCCGGCAGAAAGACAATGCGGAAATGCTTCGTCTCCGGCGCTTGCCCAAAGCCGCTTCCGTGCACCACCAGGACTTGCCGTTCGAGCAGCAGGTTGCGCACGAAGTCCTCATCGCTTTCGGGAATTTCCAGACGCGGAAAGGCGTAGAACGCCCCCAGAGGTTTTACGCAGCTTATTCGCGGGGTGGCATTGCACCATTGCACCGTAAGGTCGCGGCGACTGCGGAGTTTCTGCCGCACCTCCGCCAGATGGTCTTGCGGGCCCTCGAGCGCCGGACGCACGGCATACTGCTGGGGATGGTTCGAACAAAGCCGCGCCCGCAGCAGTTTGTGGACCCCCTCGAGGTAAGGTTTCAGCGCCTCTGCGGGGCCGCTCGCCACCGCCCAACCCACACGCCAGCCCGGAGCCAAATAAGCTTTGGAAAGTCCATTGAACGTCACCACGGGAAGATCGGGGGCCAGCGCCGCAATCGAGGTGTGCGGCCGGTCGCTGTCCAATATCAGCTTCTCGTAAATCTCGTCGGCAAAAATCAGCAGGTTATTCTGCCGGGCGATTTCCGCGATCGCCTCTAAAGTCCTCCGTGAATAGACCGCCCCAGTAGGATTGTTGGGATTGATGACGACCAGGGCCCGCGTGCCGGAGAAGATGCGCCTCGAAAGGTGTTCGAGATCGGGTTCCCAGCCGTTCGTTTCATCCAGCAGGTAGGAGTTGAGCGGCGCGCCAGTCTTGGCCAGCACGGCGGAATAGAGCGGATACTCGGGGCAGGGCGTCAGAACATTCTCTCCCGGATCGAGTAGTGCGGCCAGGCAAACATCCACTGCTTCGCTTACGCCTGCGGTCATGAAGACGCTCTGAATGTTGCGAATGCCTTTGCGCTCGGCCTCCGCGCGCACGGCAGACACCGCCTCCGCCACTCCCAGCGAAGGCGCATACCCATCCAGTCCGTCACGCATCGCTTTCGCCACGGCCTCGATGAGGTGTGCCGGCGTACGAAAGTCGAATTGAAGCGGGTCGCCGATGTTAAGCGGCAGAATTTCCTTGCCTTGCCGCGCCACCTCGTCGGCCAGCACCGCCAGGTCGCGAATGGCGTAACGCACCTGGGCCAACCGCGTGGCCGCCCGCACCTCCTGAATTTTGTTTGCAGCCGACACCATAGCTACGCCTCCTTCGCCTACCTCTCGCCCCACCGGAGCTTCTGCTGGAGAATTCGGAAGTAGTCCTTATCCGGGGACTGGATCAGTTCCACGTAAGAGTCCGCTTTCTTCAGGCACACCCGGTCTTCGCTATGCGCGGCGAGTCCAACCTGCCCGTCCACCGTGAGATAAGCCGCTTCGCGTTGGGTTGTCACGGCGATTTCGATGCTCGCCGTGTCAGGAACCACCAGGGGACGGTTGGTCAACGTGTGTGCGCAGATGGGGGTCACGATGAATGCGCCCACGCTCGGCATGGTGATGGGACCGCCCGCGGCTAGGGAATAAGCGGTTGAGCCTGTGGGTGTGGAAACGATCAACCCGTCCGATTTATACGAGGAAACGAAGTGGCCATCGAGACGCAGCTCGAAGTCCAGGATGCGGGAAATAGCGCCCTTGTTCAACACCGCGTCGTTCAGCGCCAGGAAAGAGGCGATCACTTCGTCGGCGCGGATCAACGATCCCTCCAGTTGCACGCGCCGCTCGATACGGTGTTCATCCTTCAACACACTTTCCAACGTGGGGTAAAGTTCCTCCTGGGTAATCACCGTCAGAAACCCCAGGCCCCCCAGATTGACCGCCAGGATCGGCACCGGCTTGCCGCGCAGCGCCCGCGCCGTAGCCAGAAGCGTTCCGTCGCCCCCCAGTACAATCAGCAAGTCCACATTGCCGGGCATCTGGTTGCGCGCCAGGCAGGGTTCGTCGTTCTTGACAATGGCGCTCGTTTCCTTGTCGATGCACACTTCGATTTCGCGTTCGCGCAGCCATTGCAAAAGCGGCGACACGATCTCACGGATCTCGAGCTTCTTCGGCTTTGAAACAATTCCAATTTTCTTGATAGTCATCGGCGTAAATTCTAGCCGCATTTTCGCCAAACTGCATGCAGGAAATACTCGATATTTCCCTCCGCGCCCGGCAGGACGCTTTCCGCCTGGGCAACATTGCAGAAGCCCAGCTTCAGCAGTTCGCGTGAGACCTTGTCCACCGCTTCCTGGCGAAGCGCCGGATCGCGCACGATGCCGCCTTTGCCCACCTGTCCTTTCCCAACTTCGAATTGCGGCTTAACCAGCACCAACACATCCCCCGGCGCCTCCAGCAAGGGCGGCAACACGGGGAGAATCAGCGTTGCCGAGATGAAAGAGACATCCATCGTGACCAGCTCCACGCGGGCGCCGAGTTGGTCAAATCTCAGATTTCGCGCATTGGTTTTCTCCCGCGAGACCACACGAGAGTCGCAGCGGAGTTTCCAATCCAGTTGATTGGTCCCCACATCGACGGCAAACACGCGGCTCGCGCCGTGCTGCAAGAGGCAGTCCGTGAATCCACCCGTCGAAGCGCCAATGTCCAAACAGACCTTGTCCCCGGCGGAGATGCGAAAATGCGCTAGGGCGCCCTCCAGTTTCAGCCCCCCACGGCTCACGTACTTGAGCGGCCCGCCCAACAGCCTCAGCTTTGCGCCGGCGCTCGCCAAGGCGCCACATTTTTCGACCTTCTGCTCGTCGACCATCACTTGACCGGCAAGTATCATGGCCTGGGCCTTGGCGCGCGTCTCCGCCAGCCCGCGCTCAACTAGCAGCCGGTCCAGGCGGATTTTTTCGGGACGCTCGTTTCGCATCGCTGAAAACGACTGCTTTGGACTTCCCGACTCCTCGGCTTTACTAATGTCGAACGAAGAAATATGCTGACATGCAAATACCCACTCCGATCACGAAGCGCCGCACGATTTGGGGCTCAATTTTCTGGGCGAAATATGCCCCGCCGTAGCCGCCTAGGACCGCGCCCACGAGCATCACGAGGGCTTGTGGCCAGAGCACTGCCCCGGCCGCGATGAACGTAACGACGGCGGCGCCATTGATGGCGGCATTCAGAAGCGTCTTCAACGCGTTCATGGCGTGGATGTCTTCCATCCGCAGCATGGTCAGCAAGGCCAGCATCATGATTCCGATGCCGGCGCCAAAGAAGCCGCCGTAAAAAGCAATCAGGAACTGGAAGAAATTGGACGCCAGCACCACCAGCCAACGGGGCTGTTTGGAGGCTTTGAATGTCGTTTCCACCCAGTCCGCGATCCGCTTACCGAAGATGAGCAGCAGTGTGGCCAGCAGAAAGAGATAGGGCACAAAGCGCATGAAGGTGGTCTGCGGGGTTCGAAGCAGCACCAGGGCGCCCAGAGTTCCGCCGGTCACGCTGGTTACGATCATCTCCAGGAGGATTCGCGAGTCTTTGGGAAAACGCTTGCGATATGCGCCCACGCTGGCAACTGTGCCCGGCCAGAGCGCCACCGTGGAAGTGGCATTGGCCGGGATGGGGGGCACGCCTGTAAAAATCAGGGCGGGAAACGATATAAAGCTGCCTCCGCCGGCAACCGAATTCATAGTGCCGGCCAGTGCCGCGGCTGCAAAAAGCAATGTGGCGTTCGGCAGGGTCATGGAAAGCAGTCGACAGTCAACAGTCGACAGTTAACAGTCAGAGCTAGCTAATATTCCTCGTGAGGTCCAATAAGATGCTGGAAGCCGGTCGCTCAGCTCGCTCCTAAGTCCGCATGGCGGAACGAAACTTCCCGGGCGCGCGCGCAGGCCACTCCTCCGCGTAGGTCTTGATGCGGTTCACAATGCCGTCGACGTCCAACCCGTATTTAGCATGCAGCAGGTTGGGCGCGCCGTGCGGAATGATGCGGTCGGGAACGGCGATGCGAAGGATACTGGCTGCAATTCGTCGGTCATGAAGCAGGGCAGCGACGTGAGCGCCAAAACCTCCCGCTTCCGTCCCTTCCTCGGCCGTCACCAGGAATTGCCTTTCCGCCCCGAGGCAGCAGATCACGTCGGCATCGAGCGGCTTCATAAAGCGCGCATTGATGACGGTGGCGCTGATGCCCATCGCCTCCAGGCGGGCGGCAGCTTCAAGGCAGGGGTAAACCATGCTGCCCAAGGCGAGAATGCCGATGTCCGCTCCTTCCCGAAGTATCTCGCTCTTACCGATTTCCAGCTTCTTGAACTCCGCGTCAATGGGAGTGCCGATGCCATTGCCGCGCGGGTAGCGCAGCGCGGCAGGCCCAGCCACCGTGAGCGCAGTATAAAGCATGTGGCGCAATTCGTTTTCATCCTTGGGAGCCATGACCACAATACCGGGCAGCGCGGAGAGAAAGACCAGATCATAGAGCCCGTGGTGCGTTGGTCCATCGGCGCCCACAATGCCGCCGCGATCCAGCGCCAAGGTGACGGGAGCCCGCATCAGGCAGGCATCGTGCATCACCTGGTCGAAGGCGCGCTGGAGGAAGGTGGAGTAAATCGCCACCACGGGCCGCATCCCTTCACAGGCCAAGCCCGTGGCAAAGGTCACGGCATGCTGTTCGGCGATACCCACGTCGAAGAAGCGCTCGGGAAAGCGCTTGGAGAATTCATCCAGGCCCGTGCCTTCGCTCATGGCAGCAGTAATGCCGACGATGCGGGAGTCTTTTTCCGCCAGCTCGCATAGAGCCTTGCCAAAGACCGCGGTATACGAAGGAGCGGAGGCGGGGACTTTGTGGAAAGCGCCGGTGGAGACATCAAACTGCGTCACCCCGTGGTATTTCACCGGCAGCTTTTCGGCGATGTGGTAGCCCTTGCCCTTCTGGGTGACGATGTGGACCAGCGTGGGCTTGGCGTTGTTCTTGACTCTGGCGAGCACGGCCAGAAGCTCGAAGATGTCGTGGCCGTTGATGGGCCCAATGTATTCGAAACCAAGCTCTTCGAAGACCAGCCCGGGAATCAGCACCGTTTTCGCCGACTCCACGATGTCTTTCGAAATCCTCAAAAGGCGCGGTCCCACGCGTGGGACCGACAACATCAACTTTTCCACCTCTTCCCGTAAGCGGTGATATGCCTGGCCGTGCACGATGCGGTTCAGGTATCCGGCCAGCGCGCCGACGTTGGGCGAAATCGACATCTTATTGTCGTTGAGGATGACCAGAATCTTCTTCTGCAATGTGCCCAGGTTGTTGATTCCTTCGAGTTCCTCGCCGACGGTCAGACCTGCGTCGCCCACCACGGCCACCACACGATAGTCCTCGCCCTTCAGGTCCCGCGCCACCGCCATACCCAGCGCACCGGAGATGGCCGTGCCTGCATGAGCCACGTTGAAAGTATCGTAGGGACTTTCGTCGCGCGAAGGGAAGCCGGAGATTCCCCCGTACTGGCGGATGGTGGGGAAGCGGTCGCGCCGCCCAGTCAGAATCTTGTGCCCGTAAGCTTGGTGGCCAATATCCCAGACGATCTTGTCCTTGGGCGTATCGAACGTGTAGTGGAGCGCCACCGTCAGCTCTGCAGCGCCGAGGCTGGAGGCGAGGTGGCCTCCGATTTTCGAGATCACCGAAACCATGTAATCCCGCAGTTCGTCCACCACGATGGGTAGTTCTTCGCGCGGGAGCTTTCTCAGGTCCGCGGGTGAATCAATGCGGAATAGGTATTTGTATTCCATCAGTTCTGCCTCACCAGCAGGTACCGAGCGATGCCTTGCAGGGTCTGGGCGCGGTCCCCGTAAGGTTCGAGAACCTCGCAGGCCTCTCGGACGAGTTGCGCCGCAATGCTCTGCGACGCTTCGATTCCGTGCATGGCCGGATAGGTGGTTTTGTGCTGCCGGCCGTCCTTGCCCACCGTCTTGCCCAACGATTCCTGGCTACCCAGCACGTCCAGAAGATCGTCAACAATCTGGAACGCCAGCCCAACTTTCTCGCCGTAGGCGGTGAGGCGCGCCAAGTCCTCATCGCCGCCCTGCGCATAAATCACTCCGGAGCGCACCGCGGCGCGGATAAACGCACCCGTCTTGGCCGAGTGGAGATATTCGAGCGTGCGGCTGTCGCCCTGCTGTCCCGCCATCAGCAGATCAATCACCTGGCCGCCGATCATTCCACCCTCCGTCCCAATGGCGTGGGCCAATTCATGGATCACACGCAGCTTGCACGCTTCCGGCGGCGGACCCGGAGACGAAAGGACTTCGAAGGCAAGGGTCAGAAGCGCGTCGCCGGCCAGGATGGCGGTTGACTCGCCGAAGGCACGATGCGAAGTGGGTTTGCCCCGGCGTAGATCGTCGTTATCGAGGGCCGGCAAGTCGTCGTGGATCAGAGAGTAAGTGTGGATCAACTCCAGCGCGCTCCCCAGGCGCAGCAGCGTCTGCTCGTCACCGCCCAGCAGGCCTCCGGCTTCCAGGCAGAGAATCGGCCGCAGCCGCTTTCCCCCCGCCAGCACTGAGTAACGCATTGCCACATGGATGCTGGGCGGGAATTGGTCAGCGGGCGGCAGCAGGCGGTCCAACTCCTCATCGACCCGGGTGCCGACCGTCTCGAGATACTGTTGGATGGATTCTGTGGTTATGGTGCTCAAAGTCTTGTGCTCGGCGGCAATTCTCCGCTCGCGCTTCCCACCTGACAGAGTTAATTGTGACTTGATTTTGCTCGGATGGGAAGCACTTTAGTGGCTTTCAGCCATCAGTAACAAGCGGAAGAGACCCCGCGAGCTGGGAGCTGACGGCTGGCAGCCTCTCGTCACTCGTCACTTGCCAGTTCGCTTGGTTGGAAGGGTTCAGCAACCACCTTGCCTCCAGCCTTTTTTGTGAGGATCTCCACTTTCCCTTCCGCTTCTTCCAATTGTTTGTGGCATACCTCGGAAAGTTTCATTCCTTCCTCATAAAGCTGTAGGGCCTTTTCCAGGGGCAAGTCAGCGTCCTCGAGCTCGCGCACGATTCCATCCAGGCGTTCCAGGTTCTTTTCAAAGCAGTCGGGTTTAGCGGGTTTTGGTGTTTGAGTCATTGGGATTTGTCCGCGGTCCGTCGTCCGTAGCCAGTAGTCGGTGGTTTTCCGTCTGCTAAACCAAACCGCGGCTCATCCATTTTGGGAAACCCCGCCTGATTAGTTCCCGACGGACAACGGACAAGGGACGGCTCCTCCTAAGTATTCTTGCTCGCAACCTGCCTTCCCAGGACCTCCGCCACCTCGACCGCCATGGCGTAGCGACCGAAAGGAGCGGCGATTTGAGCCCCCTGGACCAAGTTGCGGATTGAGAGCAGGGTCTCCTGGGCAATTTTAACACCTTCCGCACGGGCACGCTCTCCCGTATCGGCCTTCCTCATCCGATCCATGATGGCCTGCGGCACGGATACTCCCGGCACTTCATTGTTCATAAATTCGGCGTTGCGGTAACTCGTGAGTGGGCAGATCCCTGCTACCACCGGCACGCCGCCGGTAGTAGACTCCATTCGCTTCAAAAACGTCGCCAGTTGCTCCACGTCGAAAATCGGTTGGGTGACGGTGAAATTGGCGCCCGCTTTCAATTTGAGCTGGAAACGGTGAAGTTCTTCCTCGGGGTTCACGGCATGGGGGTTGAGCGCCACCCCGATCAGGAATCCCGTCTGCTTGCTCAAGGGATTTCCTCCCACATCCAGTCCTTGATTCAGATTGCTGAGGATGTTGACCAGCCCTATGGAATCGACCTCGAACATGGTGGTTTCCAGAAGCGTCGAAAATTGCACGGTATCCCTGGTGATGGCGAGGATGTTGCGTAGGCCCAGCGCATGCGCGCCCAGCGCGTCGGCCTGAATGCTCAACACGTTGCGATCGATGGCGCTGTAGTGGAGTAGAACTTCGATGCCCACCTGCTGCTGGAGGAGGGCGGCGAGCGTGAGCGCGCTCATACGGCCCATCACCCCCGTGCCGTCGGGAATGTTGATTGCATCCACTCCTTTTGCCAGGAGGAAATGCGCGCCTTCAACCTCCTTGGTGGCGTCACACCCCTTGGGAGGAACAACCTCCGCCAGAATTGGAAACTCGCGTCGCGCCAGCTTTTCAGACAGCCGCGAGCGCTTCTCGACTGGCACAGGCTCCAGATGGCCCTCTGGCCGGTCCAAGACGGCGATGGCAACGCGCGAGCGTTGCGGGCCCAGCGAACGCACGGCTGCCTTGATCGCTTTGATGTGCGCGGGCGTGGTCCCACAACATCCACCCACCAGTCGCGCTCCGCACTGAATGAAACGGCGAGCATAATCGGCCATGTACTCCGGCGAGCTGATGTAAATATTCCGGCCCTGAACCGTGCGGGGCATTCCCGCATTAGGCAGCGCGGAAAGCTTCCGGCTGGTTACGGCCGCCATGATCTCCAGCGCCTCCAAGATGGCCGCTGGGCCGACGCTGCAATTGAGCCCAATTATGTCTGCGCCCCACTCGTCCAGTTTACGGGCGAAGTCCTCAGGCAATGCCCCGATGGGCGTGCTACCGTCATCCTGCACCGTCATCTGTACAGCCACCGGCAGCGAACACACATCGCGCGCAGCGAGCAGGGCCTGGTGGGCTTCGTTCGGATCGCTCATGGTTTCGACCATAAGCATGTCTACGCCGCCCTCGACCAGCGGCACGATTTGCTCTCGAAAGGCCTCCCTGGCTTCCTCGAGTGAAGTGGGGCCCAGAGGTTCCAGGCGGATTCCCAACGGTCCCACGGAGCCTGCCACGTAGAGGTCATCCCCAGCTACTTCGCGAGCCAGGCGCGCGCCCGCGCGGTTGATTTCCGGCACCTTGTCGCCCAGATTGTGTTTTTCCAGGCGCCGCCGTGTGGCCCCAAAGGTGTTGGTCTCGAGGATTTCCGCTCCTACCTTGGCGTAGGCGAGGTGGACCTCTTTCACGAGTTGCGGCGAGCTCAGATTTAACTCGTCGAAGCAACGGGTCAGAGCGATGCCTTTCGCGTAAAGCATCGTCCCCATCGCTCCGTCGCAGACCAGGGTGCGTTTTTCAATTTTTTCCAGGAAAGGTTCCCGCATCTCTTGCTTAGTTTAACACGGCGAACCGCCAAAGGTTAAAGGGCAAAGGCCAAATGACAAAGAGTTACCTTAGTCTTACGACGCGGCGGAACCGCAACCAAAGCGAACTTCTCCGTGTCCTCTGTACCTCGGAAGATTCAACGCAGAGTACACGGAGGGGCTCAGTGACCTCTGTGTTTAGTCTCTCCTTGGCCACAGAGAACACGGAGAAGGAAAGACCTTCGCGGCACAACAGCGTCGCACGAACCAGTGCTACAGGGCCAGCCTTTACCCTTTAAAAGTATCCCCAAAGTGCAGACATTCGTGCATAATTCTATGACCCGTGATTGAATCGCTCTTCCAGACTTTAGCGGACTTCTTCGCCCGGTACGGTTACTGGGTGGTGTTTTTCGGCGTGATGCTGGAGAACGGCGGCCTGCCCTTGCCCGGGGAAACCGTGCTGCTGTTTGCGGGTTTCCTCGCTTATCAAGGCCAGATTCGATTGGTGTGGGCCATTGGCGTCGCGATTGCCGGGGCAACTCTCGGCGACAGCCTCGGCTACGCGCTGGGCCGGCATGGAGGCAACGCCTTCTTCGATCGCTACGTCAGGCGCTTCAAGTTCCTGGCGCGGCAGTTTGAGAATTCCAGGGTGCTCTTTCTCAAGCACGGTCATTGGGCTGTGTTCACCGGCCGCTTCATCACTGGGCTGAGGGTATTCGCGGGACCGCTGGCCGGACTTTTCAAGATGCCCTACCCGCGGTTCCTGCTTTTCAATTTCACGGGAGCGGTGCTTTGGGCCACCGTGATCGGTTGTGTGGGCTTTCTTTTCGGAAACAACTGGGACAACCTGGCTCACGTCGTCAAGGACATTCACCGGGTCACGCTCGACCTCATTACAGTGCTGGCCCTGGTGGCGTTGATCTTCCTCTTACGTCGCCGCGCCAAAAGCGGCTAGCAGGGGCGGCTCTTGTGGCCGCCCGCGGGCAAACACAAGAGTTCCCCCTACAACGCCTTGCTCTTCACTCTTTTCAAATCCTCTTTTGCTTCCTTGAAGCGGGGATTCATCTCGACTGCCGTCTTGAGCTCTGAAACGGCCTCCGCTCTTCGACCCTGCTTTTCCAGAATCAGCCCCAACAGCCGGTGGGCATGCGCAGCATCCGGTTCCTCCCCTTCCGGTTCCTGCCCAAGATACTTTCGTGCGTAGGCCTCGCCGCGTTTGAGTTCGACTTGTGTTTCCAGCAATGCGTTCGCCGCTTGGAAGTAAGGTGCAAGGTCGTCAGGAACGCTTTTTTCGGCGGCTGATAGAACGGCATCAAGTTCGCTCCATCGCCGCTCGAGGGCGGCAACCATCGCCAGAATGGAATAGCCCTTCGTCCGTCCGGGATCGAGCTGCACAGCGTCGCGCGCGTGCTTTCCCGCCCATTTGGTGTTCCTTCGCGAGGGGTGAGTGTAAAAGGCTGCGAGCGCCGTCTGTGCCTCGTAGTTCTTCGGATCAGCTTGAACGGCCTTGAGAAAATACTCTTCGACTTTACCCAAGTCTTTTGCCTCTAGGGCCAGCTCAGCCTGCGCCAGGTATCCGCGCACGGGGCTGAGTTGCACCAGTTTTTCTGCAATGGCACGGGCCTTTGCCTTGTCACCACCCATCATTCCAGGCGCCTGAAAACTATATTGCATGAGAGCATCCAATGCGTCCAGGTTCTTGGAGTTGAGGCCGAGGGAGGCATCCAACTCCGCCTTAAACTTCCGGGCAAGGAGTGCCGCTGCAAACATGCTGGCTCGGGCCGCCATCTCCCCGTAAACTTGCGCAAGCTGGAAGTGGTAGTTTGAGTTTCCGTCTTCCAGCGCCACCGCCTGCTGGGCGGGTTTCAATGCGCCGTCCAAATCGCCAAAAGCCAGCTTTATTCGCGAAAGGAGACAAACCGCCTGCGCATCCCGCGGGTTGGCAGCGACGCGCGGCGCCACGATTGCTCGTGCACGTTTCCAGTGGCCGGACTCGATTAACGCTTCGGCAGCGCCGCGATCGGCGGCGCCTGCCGAAACTGGAAAGCAAACGGCAGAAAGCAGAAGGCAGAAACAACAAGGCAGAAAGCAGAAATTAGAAACTAGAAAATGGAAACTTGCACTCCTGTACTGTGCCCTCCGGCGGGCTTGCACTGGTGCGCTTCCGCCCTCGAGTTTCTGATTTCTGATTTCTAGTTTCTGATTTCTAATTTTTCCCCCTCAGCCATCGATTGCGGATCGCAATCTGTTGGGGCGTGGCGCCTGGCAGTTCCTGAATCGCGAACGAACTCGGAACGGGCGGGTCAAGAGTCACATTGATGATTTCCTGTCGTCCTTGGTGCTCGACCGTGAAGGGTACGCTCGCCCCTGGCAGATAAGCTCTCAGCCGTTTATCCAAATCCTCGGTAGCCAGAGACTGGTCATCGACTGCAACCAGGAGGTCATCGCGGCCCAGCCCGGCACGGTCGGCAGCCCCACCCGGCTGGACGGCGAAGACCCTGACGCCGAGGTTATCGGGCAGGGCAGTTATTCCGATACTCGGAGGGGAACCTCCGGGAACACTGACTCGTAGAGCAAGGCCGGCCGCGCCGAGGTCGCTGTTGTACGGAAGTGGCGCCGTCCCGCGAACGTAGTTGCCGAAGAAGGCGGTGAAGTTGCTCCCCGCAACTTCATTTACTGCTTCCAGGACATCTTGCTCCTCGTAACCGCGGCCAGGGCCGTAATAAGTTGCTTGCGGCGCCTCGTAAAACCTGTGGTAAAGCGATGACAACACATCCAGGAGCGATTTTGCGCCCTGCGTTCGGGCGTGAATCTCGAGGTCCAGAAGCATGCCGAGAAGCGTCCCCTTGTTGTAATAGGAGATGGTCGAGTTTGCGAAATTGGTTTCCTGCATTTGTGGAGTGCGGTCGTAGAACCAGGCGTGGAAGCTGGAACTCTCGGCGGACATCAGCGTCTTGCCCGGTTCTTCTTCCAGAGCGCGGATTTCATCGGCGAGGTGGGCAAAGAACTGCTCCCGCGTCCACAACCCCGAACGCAACAGGGTGAGATAACTGACATAGGTGGTCACACCCTCCGCCAGCCACAGAGAGGGCGTATAGACTTCGCGAGTGTAATCAAACGGCCCCAGTCCGGCGGGCCGCAGCCGCTTGACGTTCCAGACATGAAAGAACTCGTGCGCCGCCGTCTCCAGCGCCTCGTCAACGTTGCTGCCCAGGTCCCCCCGGATGATGATCTGTGTGGAGTTCAGGTGCTCCATGCCATCACCCGCCGCAATCTGGGGAGCAAAATGAAAGATAAAGGTGTAGCGCTCGAAATCCGGGATGGGCATCGCGGCCATTTCCGCGTGCACGATCTTCTCCAGGCCCTCGCGCAGCTTTCTCGGATCGGTGTTATCGTCGCCATAGGAGTGGATAGCGACCCGAATCGTCTTCCCCTGCTCCTGGAATTGCGCCAGCTTGGTCCCGGCGCACGCCTCGAGCGGAGTGTCAACCAAGCGGTCGTAATTCGGCGCTTGAAACCTCCGCTGGCTGGTGCCTTCGGAAAAGCCGCTGATCAACTGCCAGTCTTTCGGCGCGTCCACGGTCAGCGTGAGCGGGTCCGGTTTGTGTCCCGCGACGTACATGAAAATCGACGGGCCATTCAAATTGGCATGCGTAGTGTCAAACTGGGAGAATGATCCGTTGAGGTCGTTGCTAAACACGCGGTAGCGCGCTCTTACGCTTCCCCCGGCTTGGCGGAGGTCGACTCGCCAAGTCTCCTTGTCGACATTGGTCCAAGCCAGCGGCTGCCCTTGCGCGCCGGCGGCCTCGAATTCCTGCACGTTCTTCGCGAAGTCGTAAATGGCATAGCGGCCGGGCGACCAGGCCGGCATGACGAAGTCGAGGAAATCACCCGATATTTTGCCGGCGCTGATCTCGACGGTCACAAGGTGCAGATTGGGATGCGTCAGGATGAGATGATATTCCAGTTGCAGTGGCGAGGCACTAGGTTCTTCAGCCTCCCGCAGCGTGCCTGCCGCGGCGAGTAACAATACGACGAGTACCCCCGCCCGGCAAAACGCAGGATTATCTTCAGACGCCAACCTGGTGGTTTCGGCCACAATACAGAATATCAAAAAACGAGGGGATTATTCAGGTCACTTCCTGATGTTACTCCCGAAATTGAAGCAAGGCCCGATCGAGAAGCGGGTGGTCAGCCGGCCATCTTTCAGCAGATTGCTGAACAGATGATCGTGGACGAGGTCGCCTTGCACTCGCAGAGCCACGTGCTTCGAGAAAAGAAAGTCGGCCCCGCCCCCGAAGCCGTAGAAGGCAGTCCAATCCGTCGTATATCCCCGCGGCGCCAATTGCCCCACGACGAGAATGGGAATTTCGCCGACCGGGTGAGGTGTCGCGCGCTCGTAAATTGCGCCGAAGGAAGGGCGAATGAAGAGCGTCAGCTTGGAAAAGTGGCGATACTCGTACTGAGGTCCGCCGGCAAAGGTCTGTGTCGCCGAATGACTTGCTACCGACAATGACGACAAGTGATACCCGGGCGCGATGATTCCCAATTCTAAAGCCAGTTCTTGCTGCAAAGCAGTGGTCAGAAGGTTGGGAGTAAGTGTTAAGTTCCCCTCCGAAAAACTGTAGTCGAAGCCCAGAGCAAGCCATGTTTTAGGGTTCACTCCGGTTTGAAAATGCAGGCCGTTTTCGAAAAGGCTCACATGGGGACTATCGAGAAACGTGTAGCCCACATAGGTGTTAAAGCGGGAAACATACGTCTGCTGCCCAAGGCCCATTGAGGACGGAAGCAACAGGGCAGTAGCTAACAGGACGAAAGTCGCGAGCCTGACGGTGACTCTCGGTCGATCGGTCCGGTTCGGAACAGGCATACTTGCCTCCTCGTTAGGTTCTTCCAGTCCTGGGCTTATCTCCGCCTTCGACCTGGCCGGAAGAATCCTACTTTGTGGGCTAGGCATATCATCCAATTGAAACAAAAGCAAGCAGAGAATGATGAGATTTTAAGAAATTTGGCAACTATGACTTATTGTCGTCCGTGGCCCTGCCCCCACCCTTAGACTGGCACTTACGGTGCTGACCTGAAGGTCAGCGCTACCTTTCTCCCGGCTCCAAAACCAGCTTGTGAACGCTGGCCTGCTCAACCGCCGCATCGCTGAACGACATGGGAAAACTACGCCCGTTATACCAGGCGTCGAATTGGTCCTTATAGTAAGGGCTGAACACCTGGCCCGATTCACCGAGAGTAAGGTTCTGGACCGAGTGGTCGAGGTCTGAGAAATCAACGACCATGCGCATGGAAGGACCGTGATTGGCTGTAGTAGCTTTCACCGTGGTGTTAGTCCCCGCTTGCGGAAATGGACCTACGTCTAACAGCCTGCCCAACAGAGGAATGCCTTGGCCGAGCGGGTGGTAAAAAGTCAGCCGGATGGTATTGCCCCATTTCCAGTCGTCGTGACTCGAACTGCCGGCCAGCCTGGGAATTTGTTTCACGCCCGCTTCCAGGCTCTTCATCAGGGTATCCTCAAATGAGGAGTCGCCGGGGGGAAGCCAGCGCGTCCAGTGGTTGGTTAACACGTTCTCAAAGAAGGTGGAGCTCATCCCCCAGCGATAGCCGGCGAGGCCGTCACCGAGCTTGGGTTTGAGGATTCGGTCACGCAGGGCGGCGCGGGTCACTGCGCACACCAGGGTGGCGGCAGAATCCATCCTGGCCTCGCCATCCCAGCCGCGCAGTACGCTGAGGGCGTACTGGGCGTCAGGGTCTTGCGGTTGAAGGTGCGCGGCCGCTTCGAGAAGTTGTCCGGCCAGCCAACGGTCTTGCAAACTGAGAATGTCCGTCTGGATGCGCAGCATGTCGTCCACGGTAAACGCGTTTCCTCCACGGAGGAGTTGAAAGATGCGCGCCGTGCGGTAGGGAGGATCCCACTCGGTGGTGATGAAATAAGGGTATCCGTCAGGCACCACGCGGCCATTCGCGGTGGCGATCAAGCCGTTGGCGGGGTTGTAGGAATGGGGAAGGTCGTCGAACGGAATGTAACCCGTCCAGTCGTAATCGTCCCCACTGCCGGGCGCGGGTACGGCGCCGATTCCCTGTTTCCGGATGGGCACCCATGCTGCCGCGTAGTAGCCGATATTTCCATCCCGATCGGCGTACACAAAGTTCTGCATGGGTCCGGTATAGTCGCGCAAGGCGGCGGTGAATTGCTCCCAGTTCTGCGCCAGGCTCATTTTGGAGGCGCCGTTGAACAGCGAAGAGAGTGCATGCGGTTCGAGCGCCGTCCATCGCAAAGCCAAAGCTCGACCACAGTTTTCAGAGACGATTGGGCCGTGGCGGGTTGTTTTGACTGTGAGCCGGTGATCCGGCTTCCCCCGCACTTTAATGACTTCGTCGCGGACTTCGGCATCCACCCATGCGCCGTTGTGGAGGTACTTGTTGGGAGCGTGCGGGTCAAAAGTCTCCACATACAAGTCCTGAACGTCCGGACCGGTATTGGTCATGCCCCAGGCAATTCGTTCGTTGTGGCCGATTATCACGAGCGGCATGCCAGGCAAACTAACTCCACTCGCATTCAGGCCCGGCCCCTTCAGGTGGATCATGTACCAGACGCTGGGAACGCTGTGGCCGAGATGAGGATCATTGGCGAGCAGAGGCTTTCCGGAGCGAGTGTGAGCGCCGCTAACCACCCAGTTGTTGCTTCCCAGTGCCGGACTACTCTCTTCACCTAAGGAAAGGAGCGCCGCCAGCGTCGGGTCAGTTTCAGGTAGTCCTCCTCCGGCGCTAAGAAGGGGAGCCATTTTCAAGCCGGCTCTGGGCTTATTCAGCACATCAGGATCAAGGTCGAGGCAGGTAGGGGGCGGGTACACCGCTTTCCATTGGGGCGACAGTTTGCTTCCGCGGGGCAATTCCGCCACCGGTTCATCCAACGGCGAATGGTCCGGGAAGACGTCGGCGGAAAGCTCCGGGCCAAGCTTCGCCCGGATTCGTTCACGCATCAGATCCATCCCCCAAGTCGTGTTGAGCTCCTTGGCCATATTCAGGGCCACGACCAAGGAATCGGCCTCCGTCCAGGGTCGTGGCTGGTAATGAAGCAGGAGGAATTCTATGGGTAGGCGGTGCTTATGGCCGGCAATGAAAGCATTGACGCCGTTGGCATACGCTGTGAGTGGAGCGCGCCCCTCCGGACTGAGCTCCGCCAGGGCGCGCTCGGAAACCTCGCGGAAACCCAAGCTGCGGTTCTCGATGTCCATCCGCAGCGTCCGATCGCCAAAAACCTCTGAAAGTTCTCCCTTTGCCAGCCGCCGGCTCAAGTCCATCTGCCAGAGACGGTCTTGAGCCGTCACATAACCCTGAGCGAAGAACAGGTCCTGGAGCGATGAGGCGCGAAGGTGAGGAACGCCGCGCGCATCGCGCAGTACCTCGACCGGCGCTGAAAGCCCGGTTACTTCGATTGCTCCGTCGAGTTGCGGCAGGCTCGCGCGGGCACGCCAGTAGAGCCACCCACACCCGCCCACCGCCACGAGCAGAAGTAGAATCAGTATGGAAATGATAAGGCGTTTGATAATCTGCTTCATCATGCGCAGGCCTCATATTGAGCTTCGCCACAACTTGCGGAAACACTGGGTTGGGACGCGCAAGGGCCAAGTATAACAGCGTTTCCCATGCCAGACCCGAACGCATCGTCAATTTGTCCTCGGACTTTTTAGGTTGCGTTCTGGCGCCCGCTTGCTCCAGAATAACGTCTGAGGCTATAGAAGTGCGACGCCGCGTCTATATTTTGCTCGTGGTCTCCCTTGTCCAGCTTTCCGGGCTGAGGACACTTTGCGTGCTGAGCCACTGTAACTCGCACACGTGCTGCCCGATGAGCACCAAAACAACACCGCCGACTTCATCCTCACTGCCGGCTTGCTGCCTAAACTTCCTCTTGAATTACCAGGGATCCATCACTGAAGCACAGAACGCTGGGCACTCATCGGAGTATACGGCTCAATTAGGGGAATTCTCACATCCCTCAGCCGCCCCGTTGGTGGCAACTAGCGCACCGGTGCGGCAACATATGTTGCCGTCGATTTCCCCTCCCCTAAGTCCTCTTTCACAATCCTGCCTCCTTCTGATCTGAAACTCTCCCCACAACTCTAAGCCCGAAGTGTCGATCCCTGCGCGTGCGGGGAACCCGGCAATCCTCCACACCTTCGTTTAGCGACAGTATGCCGGCCCGGTCAAGGATCTTGGCCGGGAGGGAGAGTTGAAAATGAGACGGAAGATATCTTTCCTGATTACGAGCATCCTTTGCATCGCCGCGCCCGTGTGGGTTTTCTCGCAGTCAGGGCCTGCACCGGATGCAGAGGCCGCCCGTACACTGAGCCTCGCCAAGCTGGTTCAGGAAGCAACGGAGCGCAACCCGGAAATCCTGGCCGCCCGACGCGCGGCGGACGCCAAACGCGCGCGGATTCCGCAGGCCGGCGCCTGGGCGGACCCCACGGTTTCCCTCAGTTACGGAGGCAACGCTTTCCCGCCCTTCACGCTGATGCGGGCCGACCCCTCCAGCGCCCGGCAGTTGATGGCCGAGCAGATGATCCCCTACCCGCGCAAGACGCGCCTGCGCACGGAAATCGCCTCGCGCGATGCTGACGCCGAGACGCTCGCGTACGAGGCGGTCGCGCGGCGCGTGGCGGCAGAAGTGAAACAGGCATACTTCGACCTTGCCTATATTGACCAGAGCCTCGCGATTTTACAGAAGGACCGGGAGGCGCTGGAGGGATTCGAGAGGGTTACCGAGATCCGCTATTCCGTCGGGAAGGCCGCACAGCAGGACGTTTTGCGCGCGCAACTGGAAGTTACTCGTCTTTCCCAGCGCGCCACGATGCTCACGCAACAGCGGCGCACTCTGGAAGCGCAGCTCAACAGCCTGCGCGATGTTCCTATTGACTCTCCGGTCGGCACGCCGGCGGCAGTCCAACCCAGCGCGTTCGCCCACACCCAGGATCAACTACAGCAAGCCGCACTGGCAAACTACCCCGTGCTCAAGCAGCGCCGGACGATCGTGGACCAAGATCGCCTATCCGTGGAACTGGCTCGCAAGGAAGTGCGCCCTGATTTCAGCGTCGGCTACCTCTACATGCAGCGCGATGGCTTGCCGGATATGTATGGAATTACGCTCTCCACGTCGCTGCCGCTCTTTCGCCACCGCAAGCAGGATATGGCTATCGTCGAGGCGGCAGCCAATTTGGAATCCGCCCGCCAGTTGCAAGCAAATGAACTCACCGTGCTTAGCTATCAGGTGAAACAGAACTACCTCGAAGTTCAGGCCACGGAGCAACTCCTGAAACTCTATTTGCAGGGAATTGCGCCGCAGTCCTCTTTGACACTGGAATCCTCCATCACCAGCTATGAGACCGGTGGGGTGGATTTCCTGAACGTGCTCAGCAATGCCCAGGCGGTCATCGACGCTGAGCTCGATTACCACTTGCAGGTTACCAATCATGAAAAGGCGTTGGCGCGTCTCGAAGAAGTGACGGGATTGAATCTGATCCAGTAAGGAGATGTTCACCATGAGTAAACGCATTGCCGTTTTCGCCGCTTTGATGGCATTCACTGCCGCCCCTTCGTCGGGCAGCGCCCCCCAGCATTCTTCGCGTGACCGCGCCGCCGCATTTCTTGCGAGCGCACAGCGGTTGCAGGCCGCGGGCCAAGCAAGTCCGGGCGAGGGAAAGATCCTCTATTACAAGGACCCCATGCACCCCTGGTATCACTCCGACAAGCCGGGGATCGCGCCGGACTGCGGGATGAAGCTGGTGCCGGTTTATGCTCCCGAGGTGGCGGATCAGCCGAAGCCTGGGGAACGCAAGATTCTCTATTACCAGGATCCCATGAACCCCTCCCATCACTCGGACAAACCCGGGCTCGCGCCGGACGGCATGAAGCTCGTTCCGGTCTATACCCCCGAGGTGCCGGCAGAGGCGCTCCCACCAGGGGGCGTCGAGATCAGTTCCGCCCGCCAGCAAGTGATGGGAGTTACGACGGCGAAGGCCGAATATCGCGCGCTCGATCAGACCATCCGGTCCGTGGGCCAGGTGGCGATGGACGAGACGCGCGTCGTACACGTCCACGTGAGAACCAGTGGTTGGATCAAAAAGGTCTTCGTCGATTACACGTGGCAGCAAGTGAAGCAAGGCGATCCGCTGTTCACGTTTTACAGCCCTGACTTGCTGGCTACGGAACAGGAATACCTGCTCGCGCTGCGGGCTCGCGACTCATTGGCCCGAAGTTCTTTTCCGGAAATCGCTTCCGCGGGCGCATCACTGTTGCAATCTGCGCGGCGGCGGCTGGAACTTTGGGATTTGACCGAGGGGGAGATTCGCGAGGTCGAACAGTCGGGCAAGCCTGCCCACGACATCACCATTTACGCACCGGCCACAGGGTATGTTGTGGATCGTAAGGCGTTCCCCAATCAATACGTAAGCCAGGAAATGGATATCTATCAAATTGTGGACCTCAGTTCGATTTGGGCAGAGGGGGAGATTTACGAATCGGATGCGCCCGCGGTCAGCCTGGGACAGGAAGCCGTGCTCACCACGGAGGCGCTACCCAACGTCGCCTTGCGCGGAAGGCTCACTTTCATTTCCCCCACCGTCAAGCCGGACACACGAACCATAACCGTCCGCGTGGAGTTTCCCAACCCCGGCGTGAAGCTGAAGCCCGGGATGTTTGTGAACGTGGAACTGCATCGTGGTCTTGGGCGGCGCCTGACCGTGCCCGTTGACGCCGTGCTGAATTCGGGCGCGCATCAACGCGTATTCGTCGTTGGCAGTAAGGGCGTCTTTGAACCGCGCGCCGTGACAGTGGGCGCGCGCACCGGCGAATACGCAGTGATCCTCAGCGGGCTTCGCGCCGGGGAGCAGGTGGTGATACGCGCCAATTTCCTGATCGACTCGGAAAGCAACCTCCGTCAGTCGGTGGAGGGAATGCAAAAATGATTCACAAGATCCTCGATTTTTCAGCAAGAAACAAATTCGTGGTTTTCCTGTTGGTGGGAGTGGCGGTGGCCGCCGGGTGGTGGTCGCTTCACAACCTACCGCTTGACGCTATCCCCGACCTTTCTGATACACAGGTCATCATCTATTCGCGTTGGGACCGCAGCCCGGACATCATGGAGGATCAGGTCACCTACCCCATTATCGCGGCCCTGCTGGGCGCGCCGCACGTGCAGGACATCCGCGGGTTCTCGGACTTTGGCTACTCCTACGTGTACATCATTTTCGACGAAGGGACAGACATCTACTGGGCTCGCTCACGAACGCTGGAGTATCTCTCCAAAATCACCCCGCGCCTCCCCTCCGGCGTGCAGACGGAGTTGGGGCCCGACGCCACCTCCATCGGCTGGGTATTTCAATACGCGCTCGTGGATACCACGGGAAAGCACAGCCTGGACGAACTGCGCTCGTATCAGGACTGGTACCTGCGCTATTACCTCGAAAGTGTTCCGGGAGTGGCGGAAGTGGCGCCCATCGGTGGGTTGGTGCGCCAGTATCAGATTCAAGTTGATCCTAACCAGCTCGCGGCATACAAAATTCCCTTGATGAAAGTGGTGGAGGCGGTGCGTCAGAGCAATAACGACGTGGGCGGACGCTTGGTGGAGTTCGCCAGCCGCGAATATATGGTGCGCGGACGTGGCTATGCGCGTTCCCTAGACGACCTGCAGAACATCGTGGTAGGCGGCGACGCGCGGTCGGGTGTACCCATTACGGTGAAGGACATTGGCCAAGCCACATTGGGCCCTGACATTCGCCGGGGAATTGCGGACCTCGACGGCAAGGGCGACGCGGTGGGCGGGGTGGTGATCATGCGCTCCGGCGAAAACGCATTGAGCGTGATTGACCGGTTAAAAACGAAACTGGCTCAGATTCAACCTTCCCTACCCTCCGGGGTGAAGATCGTTTCCACGTATGACCGATCCGACCTCATCCTGCGCTCGATTGACACGCTCAAGCACACCCTATTCGAAGAAGTCGCCATCGTCAGCCTGGTGATTTTGATCTTCCTCTGGCACATTCCCAGCGCCTTGATTCCGATTTTGACCATACCCATCACGGTTCTGATCGCCTTCGTTCCGATGAAAGCGATTGGGGTGACTTCCAACATCATGTCGCTCGGAGGAATCGCCATTGCCATCGGCGCCATGGTTGACGCAGCCATCGTGGTGGTGGAGCAAACGCACAAGAAGCTCGAGATCTGGGAAGCAGAGGGCCGCAAACGTAACTATCACGCTGTGGTGATTGAGGCTATCCAGGAAGTCGCGCCGGCAAGCTTCTTTTCGTTGCTGGTTATTGCGGTCTCGTTTATGCCCATCTTTGCCCTGGAGGCGCAGGAAGGAAGACTTTTTAAGCCGCTGGCCTTCACCAAGAACTTTTCCATGGCCATCGCGGCCGTGTTGGCGATCACACTTGACCCTGCCATGCGGCTGTTTTTCACTCATGCCGTGGGGTTTAACTTCCGTCCACGCCTTTTGGCCCGCATTGTGAATGCCGTTCTGGCGGGGAAAATCCATCCGGAAGAGGCGCACCCCATCAGCCGGGTGCTGATTAGGTTATATCGGCCGGTGGTGGAAATAGCCGTGCGTTTGCGCTGGGTGGTGATCGGGGTGGCCATTGCCGCCGTAGTGCTGACGGTTCCGGTCTTCGAACGATTGGGTTCGGAATTCATGCCGCCGCTCAACGAAGGCACATTGCTTTATATGCCTACGACGCTGCCGGGGATATCGCTCGCGGAGGCGCAGCGGCTACTGGAAATTCAAGATCGCATCCTGAAAACCTTTCCGGAAGTCGAGCGCGTATTCGGCAAAGCCGGGCGCGCAGAGACTTCCACGGACCCCGCGCCACTTTCGATGGTGGAGACCACGGTCCTGCTGAAGCCGCAGGACCAATGGCGGAAGAAGCCGCAGTGGTACTCCCATCGCGCCCCGGAGTGGTTGCAGGGAATTTTGCGCCACATCTGGCCCGACCGTATTTTGCAGGACGACCTGGTGGATGAGATGGACCGCGCCCTGCGCATCCCCGGCACCACCAATGCCTGGACCATGCCCATCCGCAACCGCGTGGACATGCTGACCACCGGGGTACGCACACCCGTCGGCGTGAAGGTGCTGGGCGCCGATCTCAATAAAATTCAGGAGATTGGCGAGCAGATTGAACATGCCCTGTCGAAAGTGCCGGGCACCCGCAGCGTTTACGCTGAGCGCGTGAGTGGTGGCTATTTTCTGGATTTCAATCTGCGGCGCGATCGATTGGCTCGCTACGGGCTGACGGTGGACGACGTGGAGGCATACATCAGGTCAGGTGTGGGCGGAGAGAACGTTACCACTACTGTCGAGGGCCGCGAGCGCTATTCGGTAAACGTCCGCTATCTGCGCGATTATCGCAGTGACGTGGGGTCGCTCCAGCGAGTCCTCGTGGCCACGCCTTCCGGAGCTCAAATACCCATCAGCGAGCTTGCTGATATTCGCCTGGTGGAAGGACCCAGCATGATCCGGGACGAAAACGGTTTGCTGAGCGGATACGTTTACGTCGACGTGGCTGGACGCGACCTCGGGAGCTATGTGGAGGAAGCGCAACGCGTGGTGCGCGGCCAAGTGGAATCGCATCTACCCGCCGGCTACAGTCTGACCTGGAGCGGCCAGTACGAATTCCTCCAGCGCATGCGCGAACGGCTAAAGCTGGTGGTGCCGATCACCATATTTCTAGTTTTCATCCTACTCTACCTCAACACGAAGTCCGTCGTGAAGACGCTGATCGTCTTTGCGGCGGTGCCGTTTTCCGCCGTGGGCGCCATCTGGCTGCTTCATTGGCTCGGTTACAACATGAGCATCGCTGTCTGGGTGGGCCTGATCGCCTTGCTGGGCGTAGACGCGGAGACCGGCGTATTCATGCTGCTCTACCTCGATCTCGCTTACGAAAGCTGGAGGCAGGCTGGGTTGCTAACGAGCTATAAAGGCCTGCAGGACGCCATTGTGCACGGCGCGGCCATGCGCGTTCGTCCCAAAGTGATGACCGTCGGGTGCATGTTCATGGGGCTCTTTCCCATCATGTGGTCCACTGGCACGGGCGCGGACGTGATGAAGCGCATCGCCGCCCCCATGGTCGGCGGCATCTTTACTTCGTTCATTCTGGAATTGCTTGTTTACCCCGCCATTTATGCGGTGTGGAAGTGGAATTTTGAGCTGCGTCCAAGTTTGAGTAAGCCTAATGAGGAATAACGAAAAGTGTTCGGGAGGTTGTCCGGGGTCCGTTGTCAGTGCTGCGCCGGCCTTTTGCCTTGGACGACTGACTACGGACCACGGACGGGGTTAAACTATACTCGCGCCTGTCCCTCGGGAGGAGAACATGAAAGCCCGCGAAACCGTTCTAACGCTCGTCGCGCTGGTCGCGATCGGGGTCACTAGCTTTTTTGCCTATCGGCACGAACGGAAGCGCGAGACGGCGGGGCTGTGCCCGTTCTGCGACCGAATGGTGCATCCCATTACCGCCTACCGATTGAAAGTTGGCGACCACGTGGTAACGGCCTGCTGCCCACGCTGCGGCATACATGCCCAGGTTAGTCAGAAGCAGGGAAACCCAGGTCCAGCCTGGGCCACTGACGTCAATACTGGTGAGAATGTCGTGGCAGAATCCGCCACTTATGTTGAGGGCGGTGACGTGCAGTATTGCGCGCACGGTGTCCAACCGATGGCGCGCGAAGCCCACGGCGTTTCCATGCGCGAATATGATCGTTGCCTGCCGACGCTGGTAGCATTCAGGTCGCTACAAGAAGCGGAATCGTACCAACAGCAGCACGGAGGGCGCCTTTTGACCTACTCTCAGGCGCTCGCAAGTGTGCGGGAGCAATGATTCCGGAGGGCAAACGGGCGAACTTCACGCTCCTGACTCCCCCGGGGTCCCCATCGATGAAGTTTGTGGCATAGCATCCGCTGGATTGATCGCGAGCAACGGCGTAGTGTAGACCGAAATCCCTCAACTCCTGCGTCGGCGACTCGGAAAACTACCTGCCGCGGCCCCTTTAGCCTTTGCGGACAGCCACATGGACGCAGCGTTGTCGCTCGCAAACTTACCCACTACCCGGCGCGCAACCAATTTGCGTGGTCTGGAAGCGACCCCTCGACTCTCGACTGTTGACTGTCGACTCTGTAAGATGGCATCCATGGACCCATGTCTGCGGACTTTGACTGTCAACCGTCGACTGTCGACTGTTGACTACACTACCTCGACTCCCGGCTTTGGAAAGCGTCTTACACGGCTTGCAGCGAGCGCCGTGGCTCTACTTTTGTGCCTGGCCGGCTCGGCGCTCCTCGTCTTTTCCGCGAATCCGCGCCCGAAGCAAAGCGCCTCTCCAGCGCTCAGCGCGCGCCTGGACGAAATTCTTCGCTCCAGCGCTGCCTCCCGCGGCTTTTGGGGCATCGAGGTGGCAGAGCTTCCGACCGGCAGAATTCTTTTCAACCGTGACGCCCAACACCTTTTCCACCCTGCCTCGAACATGAAGTTGTTTACCACAGCGGCGGGGCTCGAAAAGCTTGGTCCGAATTTCGTTTTCCGCACCACGGTGGAAAGCGAATCCGGACCCGATGCGCAAGGACGCGTGCAGAATCTATACCTTGTGGGGAAAGGCGATCCCACTTCTTGTGAAGACGTTTTGCCGCTGCTTCCGAATCCAGGCGAGGCTAAAAACTATCGCTGCCAGACCCTCCAGAATCTGGCGCAGCAGGTAAAGGCGCGCGGAGTGCTGGAAGTCTCCGGATCCCTGATAGCTGACGACACTTATTTCTTTTCCGAGCCTTATGTCCATGGCTGGGCGGCGGAGGATCTGTTATGGGGCTACGGGGCGAGTGTCTCGGCGCTAGCCTTTCATTCCAATGCTTTGCTCCTCCGAATCGTGCCGGCGTTGAAGCTCGGCGATCCAGCTCAGGCTTGGCTCGACCCCCTGGCGAACTATTACCAGCTCAATAACAGTCTCGTAACCGCTGCGGCGGGAACTGAGAGCCGGTTGTTCGTCGATCGCGGGCTGGATTCCATGCGCTTGGACGTTTGGGGGCAGATTCCCCTAGGTGCTGATCCGGCGACCGTGCATGTGGCCATCGCTCATCCGGCGGAATTGGTTGCCGAACTGTTCCGCCAGTCTCTTCGCGACACGGGCATTGCGGTCAGAGGCGAGATCCACGTTCAACACCTCACGCGCCTTGAGGCTGCCGTAGCCAGTCAGACCCTTCAACCGACTTCCCCGCGCCTGGTCTTGGCTGAGCAGGACTCCCAGCCGCTGCGGGAGATCGTGAAGCTGACCAACAAGGAAAGCCGGAATTTTTGTGCGGAAATGCTCTTGCGCACGCTCGGGCGCGAAGTGGAGCATCGTGGCGGACTCGAGGACGGCCTCGAGGTACTGAATGAGTTTGCCCGGCAAATCGGCGCGGAGCCGGACGAGACGGTGTTTGCCGATGGTTCCGGCCTCTCGCGAGATGATTTGGTGACGCCGCAAACGCTCGTCAAGCTGCTGCTTCATATGTCCAGTGGACCGGCTTTTGACTTCTTCCTTGATTCTCTGCCGGTGGCTGGCGTGGACGGGACCTTGGCTGGTCGTTTCAAAGCGACACGCCTCAAGGGAAGAATCCACGCCAAGACGGGCACGCTCGAGGGAGTTAATGCCCTGTCCGGCTATATGGATCTACCCTCCGCTCGGCGGCTTGCCTTCTCCATCATTGGAAATAGCCATGCCCTGGATGAGACGAAGGCTGAAGCCACCCTCGACCAAATCGCGTTGGCGGTTTATGATTGGTTCTCGCGCCGCAGGAGGTAGCTCCTGGTCCGTGGTTGTCCTGCTTGTTTTTGCTGGTCCGTTGTCAGTTGTCCGTCGTCCGTTGTTCGGTGTCCGTCGCCAAATCGTGGAACCTGCCCCTCTACGGGCCACGGACAACGGACCACGGGCAACGGACCAAACAGCGTTAATCTGCGGCTGATTTTCATGAAAGTTGTGACCATCTTCGGAAGTTCGCTCCCCACCGAGGCGAGCCATGCCTACGCGGAAGCACGGGAATTGGGGAAATTGTTGGCAGGGGCCGGGTTCGCTGTCTGCAATGGTGGGTACCGGGGATTAATGGAAGCCTCAGCGCGAGGCGCTCGGGAAGCAGGCGGCCACACCATTGGCGTCACCTGCGAGATTTGGCCTGCCAAGGCGAATCCGTGGATTGCAGAGGAGGTTCGCGCCAAGTCCTTTCCCGAACGCCTCATGACGCTGCTCGAGCTCGGCGACGCCTACGTCGTCCTGCCGGGGGGAACCGGTACTTTGGCGGAATTGGCGCTGGCGTGGGAGATGATGAATAAGGCCAGCCTCTCCCAGACTGTGGGCGGCAACAAACCGTTGCTGGTGATGTCGCCCTATTGGCAGCCGGTCATTGCTTGCCTTGAACAGGAAGGGCAGCTCAACTCCGCGCATCCGGAATCGAGGTCACCGGCGATGGAAATCGTCACGCTGGTGACGAGCCCACAGCAAGTGGTTGAGTACTTGAGGAAGAACCTTTGACGTCATCGCCACGTCCAGTCATGAGCTGGACCATGGAGACCAAATGCTGCCTCAACTTCGCGGATGCGCTGACGGCGGGAGTGATTCAGGTTTAACGTTTCCACGGTTGCGCGGCCCACGGCGGTCAATCCTTCGATTTGATAGCCATTAAACCGGAAGTGTTCTGGCCACAGTTGCAGGATGGGATGAAATAATTGCACCTCCCCGCCAGTCGACGGATCAATCGCCGTAATCCTGCTGCCTTTATGCAGATTGCATCCAGGGCACGCCAGAGCCAGATTCTCTAAATCGGATTGCCCGCCCTTGCACTGTGGGATTATGTGTTCAATGTGAAAAGTGGCTCCCTGGAAGCTCTCGTGCATCGGGCAATATTGGCACCGCCCGCCGGCGCGCGCCCGAACTGTGCGCGACAGTTCTTCCGAAACGCTCATTACGGCTGCTTGCCTAGAATCTGTAGTGCCTCGCCGCGGACGAGCGACAGTCGCTCGCTCAATTCAACCAATGCCTCCAGTTCTTCCCTTTCGGATTCCTGCAAAAGCCCTTCGTTGTTGCGGTCCATTAGTTCTTGGAGACGATGGTCCGCTTTCGATGGAAAACGCAGATTTCCCACAGCCTCTATCCATTCCACCGGCGCGGCAATTGTTGAATTCATGTAATCATCTTAGGACACCACGGCGTCGGTGTCAACGGCAGCCGGAGGTGGAGATACAGATTGAAACCCTGGGATTTCCGGGTTAATCTTCCATGCCATGAGCATCTACGCGACACTTTGGAAGTTGAAGTTTCCCAAAGACGGAGACGATTTCATGGGGTGCGATTGCTAATCCACACTCATCCTTACCTCTGAACGCCATGCTTGGTGAAGACAAAGCTCAAACCGTTGTACCCACAAGCGTGCGGCTCTGGCATGCCCTCAGGAAAGCCGCGCTGTCCGTACTTTTCGCGGCCATCCTGGTGATTCCCAAAGCCGGGGCTCTGCGCCGGAAGATTTGGGAATGGTCGGCAATTCGGCTCCTGGCAGCCGCGCTGGGATGCTTGCTGGGCTGGCGATACAAACACGCCCATGGCGGACTGGTGGATTTGGTAGCGGGCGCCGCGCTGATGGCTTTCGGCCTGCTGGTTCGCGCCAAGCCCCAAGCGAAGTCGGTGGACGCGCAGGCTCGCGAATTCGACGCCCTCGTGGTCTTGAACGGCGGGGCATTCATCCCGCCGGGCGCCGAGCGCCCCTCTCATCTCGTCAGCATCTTCGTGAATCCCGACCGCCTGTTTGTGGTTGACGAGCGCCAGCACACTTTGGAGGAGATTCACGTGGTCCGGGTGCGCGAGTTGGCTGTGCGCCCGCTCCCCGTCTCCGGCGAGCCGGAAGCGGAGGCGCAAACCTGGGATTTCGAAATTACCTGGGAATCGACCGGTATGCGCACCGCCCGTTTCCGCTACGATGGCGTCTTTGCTGAGCATCTGGCTCGCGTTGCGGAAACCACGGTGCGAAACCTGTTGCGGAAGGACCTGGAAGTACTTAGGGAATAGGGAACAGGGAACAGGGAACAGCTTAAAGTGTGAAGGGTAAAGGGTAAAGGGTAAAGGCTAAAGGTAAGGGAGAAGGGTAAAGGGTAAAGGTTGAGCGGTCAGAGAGGAGGAGTTCACTTAGACTTTAACCTTTAGCCTTCACACTTTAAGCTGTTCCCTGTTCCCTATTCCCTCTTCCCTCTTCCCTGTTCTCTACTCCCTCTTCCCTGTTCCCTATTCCCTCTTCCCTGTTCCCTGTTCCCTCTTCCCTCTTCCCTATTCCCTACCGCATGGTGTCACCCGCCAGTCCCCAGAAATCCTTGGCGTAGTAAGACGAAAGCACATTGCCGAACAGATGGCAGATGCCGTGGCAGTCTGGAATGTCGCCGTAGAGCTTCCGGCCGCGCGCGAAGACCTTCTTGAACGATCCCTCGCGCAGCAGATTCCCGCCAATCTTCTTGAGCGGCTCACAAGGGTAAAAAACATCGCCGTCGGGGTAGATGCGCGGAAACATAGTGGGGAAACACTGGAAGTCGCCGAACTCGAGCAGGGTGCGAATGAGCTTGGGCGTGCCGTTGATGGGCTGAGCGCGCTCGCGCCGGCGCTGCATGATCTTATCCACCAGGGCCTGGTAGCGGGGGTTCTGCCGCAGGCGCAGGTTGGGCAACTTCTCGTTCAGCGCCGTCTGGGTGGCGAAGACAAATCCCTGCTCGCCGCAGAAGTCCATGATGCGCTCGATCTCAGCAATATTCCATTCTTCAATCACTGTGCTGATGGTAATGTCCGTCGCCTTCGGGAAATGCGATTTGGCCAATTGCAGGTTATCGAGCACGCGCGCCAGGACCGCAGGCTTGGACATGGGCTTTGACGAATCTGCCTCGAGCGAATCCAGGCTGACGATGAGGCTGTGCAACGAGTCGAACAACCCCTGCCGTTTGTGCAGGAGCGTGCCGTTCGTAATGAGCAGCACAGAACGAAACTTCAAGTCCTGCCGCGCCGCGCCGGCCAGTTCCTCGATATCGTTGCGCAAGGTTGGCTCACCGCCGGTAAATAGGATCGAATCGGTTCCCTTGCGGACGATTCGAAGCAGCTTGAGGGTCTCAGCGGTGGGCAATTCCTGGCTGAAGACGTCCGGTTCCTTTTGCGTGCAGTAGGTGCAAGCCAGATTGCACTTGTGTGTGACGTAAAGTATCGCCGCGTAGGGCGCCACAACGTTGGTGCGTCGAATCTCGCGCCGGTAAAGGTTCTGGAAATAATGCTTGAAGTTCTTCAGGACAAACGGATAGTGTTGCAGCAACCCCTTCAATAAGGTCAGCCCTTTTTGTTCTGCGCGCCCCTCACCCATTAATGAGAAGCGTACACGAAGGCCCGGAGTCCCGGCAAGGGTTTTGAGGCCAATGAGGTGGAAGCGGGCTCTAACTGCCTCCTGGCGGCCCTCAAGTGATCGCCGTCATTCCCGCACAAGCGGGCATCGAGGCACGGTCGTATCCGCGAAAGCGGAAAGCCAGCGTGTGCGGTGAGCCTGCGGCGTGCGCGTTCCAGCCGCTCCCGCAAAACCGGGAGAATCGGGTGCTCCCAAGACCCCGGAGACCTCTGCAACGGAATCCGTGTCAGAATACAGGGTCGCAAAAATACATGTTGACAACATCGCAATATTGCGATAGCATCCAGAATGTCGGAAAGGAATACGCCATGCCTGCTACCACCGTGGTCTTTTTCGTGGATGAAGATGGCACGTGCCCCTTGCTGGCGTGGCTGGACCTGCTGCCCACCAAGGCGCAGGACAAATGCATCGTGCGAATTGAGCGCTTGGCGGAGTTGGGTCATGAGTTGCGCCGCCCGGAGGCGGACTTTCTCCGCGATGGCATTTATGAGTTGCGGACAAGCTTTCAGACTGTGAACTATCGGATGCTCTATTTCTTCTATCAACAGACGGCGGTGATCTCCCATGGGCTGACCAAGGAGGAACAAGTCCCTAATAGGGAGATTGCGCTGGCTATCCGCCGTCGCAAGCTGTTTGAGAAGAACCCAGCTAAATACACATATGAGGAGCCCGACAATGAGTAACCCCAGGACCACATCTAACGCCGTTCGGATTCTTCACCGCCGCTACGTCGGTGAAGACGTTCAGCGCAAGGCCTCTTTAAAACAGGAGCGGGTGAACGCAGAGGTCGCCCGCACCATTTATGAACTTCGCGAGCAGGCTGGGCTTAGTCAGAAAGAGTTGGCAGACCGGGTGAAGACAACCCAATCGGTCATCAGCCGACTGGAAGATGCGGATTACGAAGGGCACTCTTTATCGATGTTGAATCGCATTGCCAAGGCCCTCAACCAGCAAGTTCAAGTCGTAGTGCAACCCAAGGACCGGGATTTAGAGACGGTCAGATTCGCTTTCCGTGAAGTGATCAAGGGATTGCGGAAGGAACGGGGGCTGAGCCTTGACCAGCTTGCACAAAAAATCGACTTTTCAAGCGAAGAGTTGGCCGAATTAGAGCGGAACAGTACATACCGTCCCCCACCGCTGATGCTGCATAAGCTCAGCCGTTTTTTTGAGATCCCACAGAGGAAGCTAGCTCTTCTGGCGGGGGCCATTACTGATGTGCCGGTTACATTTCGTCAGCAGGCATCAAGTTTTGCCGCAAAATCAGAATCCTTCTCCAAACTGACAACCGAGGAACGAAAGATACTTGATGAATTTGTGAAGTTTCTGCGCGCTGAGGTCAACCAAGAATGAACGGGCTGGCGCATCAGAGCGAAGCACTGCGGCCTGTAGACAACACCAAAATTAAAGTGACCGGGTGCGAAATGGCGCCTACAGACGGCCATGACGGCGCGCGAATACAGCCGTGTACGAACGGGAAACCTGCTGAGGCGCAGAGCTGCGCTCTGCGCCAGCCGGCGTCGGTCAGCGAAGCGGAAGTGGGGCTCAATGGTTTCTTATCAGCTCCGAGCCGTCCGTGGCCTCCGTGCTTCGCCAAATCTGTGATGCTGAGGGCAGCGAAGCATCTCTGAAGTTGCATCTTGCGCTCGGCGTGAGCGGCGGCGACATTGTCTTTTCTTTCACCGACCTAGAGCATCGGCAGGCAAGGCTGCCCTCTCCCAGGGGAGAGGGTGGACCGCGACGGCGCCTTCACCAGCCGTCGCGGGCCGGGTGAGGGGTCAGTTCCGCCACAAGGGCGCCCCTCCCAAATTCCAGCGACAAGGTCGGGAACTCAACCACGATGGTTTCCGGCGAGGCGCCGTCCAGGAACGGATAGACGACCGATTCCAGGGACACTCGCGAGCCGATCACGTAGTAACCACCATTTCGCATTTCAGTTCAGCAACTACCGAAGCGCTAGTGGTTTTTCTATGGAACGATCCGATGAATTTGCTGCACCGGTCGTAAGAATCATGACCGAAAATGTACTGCAAGTTGTCCTTTAGCCGCTTGAACCCAAGCTGATCGACCCGCGCGGAACACCACCAACTCTCGAATCGGGCCTGTATCGAGAATCAGTAACTCGCGCCGATGATCTCTTTCAAACGATGAAGGCATCCGCACTGTGGCTTTTGTCCGCGGGAATCGGTGCAGCGGGTATATCGTAGGTGCGGCATAGCGACTGTCGATGCTTTTCCAGATCGAGCAGGGGCTTGCTCGAAATGTGCCTTAGTGCCTCTGCCGCATTTTTGACGGCGTGAAAGGATGGAAGCGTGCGGTAAGGTCGGAACTCATTCTTGTACATTTCCCAAAACTTGTGTGTCCCATAATGGTACGGCAGAGAGTCTGTCCGGTTGACGAGCAATGCTGCCACAGCCCGCGGGAGGTGCCCTCCCGGTGAGTCGTCGAGATGGGGGTACTGCGGATTGGCGCGGGCAGCCGCCTGGTATTGTTCCAAGAGATCTTTGACCTGCTTCTGAAATGAGTCGGAATGCATCTTTCTCCGATGCCAAAGAACCTGGCTCCAGAAGAGATATGGGCGTTGAGCAAAACGGTGTCAGGCGCCCTTTCCCGTCCTCACCTGGGTTCGATGCTATCCTCGACCCGCCCGCGTCTTGGGGCGCTTTAGCCCTGACATTTGAACCATTAAACCTGGATCGGGTGCTAGAATAATTGGTCGGTGATTGCGACTGATGGATACCCAACAACCACTCGGTCTCGGCGAGATGTTTGAAACCGGGAGGTCCCCTCATCCCATCTTCTGCCACCAGGAATTCCTGGAGAGGCTCGCGCTGGAGCGTAACACGGCGATCGGGCGGCGTGCCTCGTACGTGATGCAACGGCTGACAGTGGACCCGCGGCGGCTTCATTACAAACCCACGTATGGCGAGAACCGGGGCTGGCGCCGCTCGCGCTTGGGAGGCAGCCAGGGCAGCCACTTCTATCTCTGGTGGGCGCCGAAGAACGCCGCTCCTCTTCGGGAAAGTGACGGATTTGCCGAAAGTCCCGAAGGCGCGGTATTCATCCGAGCGATTCGTCATCATGACAATCATTCTCTTCTCCCCCCTCAATCGTTGGCTGAGCATTACCTGCCGGTGAGTGTTGCCGAAATGCGCGGCGAGGAGTACGGGCCTGCCCCATGGACGCCGACGCAAACGCGGTTTGCGCAAGCGCGGCAGCGCGTGCGGTTGCTCAAGGGTCATCCCGGCTCGGGAAAGACCACTGCCCTCTGGCACGCGGCCGATTCGAGCGGGGCGGAACGCATCCTCTACGTCACCTACTCGCGCGATCTGGCGGCCTTGGCGCGAGACTACTTTGACCGTTACTGTTCGTCGCACAAGCGTTTCGAGGTGGTGGTGTTCCCACAGTTGGTGCGGCAGATTTTGGGGTCGGGCGCACCGGTGGCTCCGGAGAGGGACATGCTGCGGCGTTTTTCCCAGGACCTCGGGCCTTACGCGCGCAGCCTGGGGCCGTGGGCAAACAACCTGGCCGCGCTCTACGCAGAAATCTATGCGCACTTGGTAGGGGAGGCGCTTCCTAAGAGCGTGGGGCGCTTTGGGGAGGCGCGGCAGCCGCGTGTGCCGGATAAGGCCTATCGCGAGCGCCGCACGCGATTCATCGGTCCTCAGGCCGTCACGGGGGCGCTCGAAGCAGCCTCCCGCCTGGAGCGCGGATCGGAGACGCTGGCGGACCGTTATTTTCCCGAACTGGCGCTGGCATGGCGGGCGGCGGAGCGATTGAGCAAGGGCGGAGGGGATGGCGTTCCGCTCGATTTCGACTGCATGGCGGTTGATGAAGTGCAGGATCTGACCCCCATCGAGGCGCTGGTGCTGATTGAGCTGTGCACGCTCGCCTTCCAGGGGCGGAAGGCGCTCGCCTCACTACTCCTGGCGGGTGACGAGGCCCAGACGGTGCGTCCTACCGATTTCGAATGGGCCTGGCTGAGCGATCTTCTTCACCATCGGATGGCGACTCCCGCGGAGCACAAACTCTCCGCCAACCTGCGCAGCCCGCGCCGGATTGCGGAACTGGTCAACCGCATCTGGGATCTGTACTCCTTTATCCTCAAGGAGGATCGGCCGCGCGGCGCCGGCCAGGCGGAAATTGAAGACGATGCCACAGATCAAATCCTCTATTGCACCGCCGCGCCGGGCCCGGAACTCGAGGAGTTGCTCAGGTTGCTGGCCGCCCGCGAGGGAGTGGCGCTCATCACGCTCGGGGAGGCCGTGCCAGCGTTGATTCCAGAGTCGGTGCGGGCGGCAGTGCTGACGGTCGCCGAGGCGAAGGGCCTGGACTTCCACACGGTGTGTGTGATCGACCCTGGCCGCCAGATCGGACAGATTCTGGGGGCAGCGCCGCCGACGCGCGCAGATTCCGGCCTTCTCGAGTTGCGCAAGCGCCTGGCCATCGATCAATTGCGGGTGGCGGTAAGCCGTCCTTGGGAGCGGTTGGTGTGGCTGGACATCAACCCTTCAGACGAGGTGGTGGCGGCGAGTCTTACCTTTCTCAACGGAGGCGCGCTGGGGGCCGGGGTTTCCTCATGCGTTCCCGCAGCTATCACCAAGACGCTCCAGGAAGAAGAGTTGGATGCGGAGGAGCGCGTGCAGCGCTGCCAGGCAGACGCCCGGCAGTATCTCGACGTCAAGCCGGAAATGGCCTGGTCGCGCGCCCAGCAGGCGGCGACGCTCCTCGGAAGGCTGGACGCTCCCGCCGCCGTCACGGACCAGGCGGTGCGAGACGCCGCCCACCTCACCTTGGCGGAGATATGCTTTTTGCTCGGCGTCCGCCACACGCTCCTGCCCGCCGAGTTAGGAAATCCGGACCTTTTCGCGGAAGCGGCGCAGGCTGCCCTGCAAGCGCGGCGGGTGGGATTGGCCGCAGTGATTCGCGCCATCGGACGCGTCCACCGCGCCCCCTCCGCCGACCGTCTCCAGGCCTTGTCCGATCTCGCGCAGGTTCTACCCCGGCACAAATCTGAGCTTGAAAGCTGGATTCTGGTGGAGATTGCCGCCGAGCGCCAGAGTTGGCTCGAGACTCTGGAAGCCGGCCCCCTGGTAAAGGGATGGAACGCCGAAGCGTTTCTCCAGCTTTTCCCGGCATTCTACGATGCGTTGGGAGTCCCTGACGCCGCGGAGCGCTTGGAGGGATTGCGGCAGCGCGCGATCCAGGCGCTTCTCAAAGACAAGTATTTCGACGAGGCATTAAGAGTGCTCACCAAGCTGGCGCGGCGCGAGCCCAAACTGGAAGCCGTCTGCTACGAAGGCTTGGGTAACCTGCGCGGGGCCGCCGAGAGCTTCCAGCAGGCCGGCGATTTGAAGAACGCTTTGCGCTGCTTCAGGGCTATCCCGGACTTTGCCGCTGCCCTCCACATCGTCCGGCGCATGCCGGACCATCCCGCCGCCCCCTCTTTGGAATGGCTGGCCCGGTTGCAATCTGTGGTCGGCGAGCGGCCGGAGAAATTCACCCGGACGGTCACCGACGCAGAGAAGAAAATCCTCGAGGCAATGCTGGAACAAGCGTTAGGAGTGAAGCGGCGTAAACCTGCCCCCAAGCCGGCACGGAAAAGCCGCGCTAAAGCGGAACGTCCTCCGTTCTAAGCCTGACGGAACGAGTCAGATTTGACAACGCGTGCCAACCAAGATTCTCCCCCAGTTCCATGCGCGCTACTGGCTGGCTCGCTCGATGGACTGTCGCGCGCCACCGGCCGGAGTCGAAGTATGTGAATTGACCTCCGAAGCCCTCGCCCGCTGGCATTGCTGGGCCGCCCAAGCTCACTGCTGCTGATCTACGCACACCCGCCGACACCGAAAAAGGTAGCTGGAACATGTGAAAAAATTGGTTTTACCGATTTCAGCACTACGCATTTTCAATAAGTTACACGGTTGATAAGGGGTCCAAATTCAATTTTTTCACATGTTCCTGACACCGTTTCTCCGACCCTGCCTCCGGCCCGGTAATCGATGCCGTTGCAATGTCGGTATACGGTGGGAGTAATTATTGATATCAATATCAGTGAACATGACGCAAAATGTCGGAACTATACAGAGCGACATAAATTGTGGCACGGGCGTCCCGCCCGTGATCACGGCCGGGACGGCCGTGCCACGAAGGGATGCGCAATTATTCAAGTCGCTCTGTATAGTGATAAAGGACGGGCGCACTTAGGCGCAACTGGTTTTGCGCGCTGTCAGCCTTTCAGTCTCGCTCGCCGCGCCCTCGCGAGTTGTGCGTATAGCGACATTTGTAGGAAATCCTGGTGGAAATCTGCAAGGAATTCCGCTCGGCGCTGACTACCTGAATGAGGAACAAATCAGGAGTAGAGGTGGACCAGAGAGGAAGACAGGACGAACTCTACCGGAAGGTCGCGCAGGAGTATGGAGAAGCCCTAGCCCGGATGGTTTGGGCCTACGAAGCTGATGCGGAACTGCGTCGGGACCTCTCGCAGGAAATCCATCTGGCTTTGTGGCGCAGCTTGGAAAAGTTCAATGGGCGGTGCTCGCTTCGAACCTGGATCTACCGGGTTGCGCACAACGTGGCGACGTCGCACATCGTCCGCCAGGCCAGGGGCAAGAGCGTGGGAACCTTTCTGACTCTGGAAGAGGCCGAGGCTGAAGCAGGTCTCGAAGACGTTGAACATTCCGCGGACCGTGCCCAGGCGCTCAGTCGATTATTCACGCTGATCCAGCAGTTCGATCCGCTCGATCGCCAGGTGATCATGGCGTATCTGGAAGGCCTGGACGCAGAGTCGATTGCGGAAGTCACGGGCCTCTCCGCCGCAAATGTCTGGAGCAAGATTCACCGCATTAAGGCCATGCTGGTCCGCCGATTTCATCGAGGAGACCGAAATGCCGTGTGACGAGTTGCCCGATGATCTGATGATTCCCTGGAAGGAGGCCGGGATGAATGAAAAGGTGTTTTCGCCCGATCAGCTTCGTGCGGAGGCAGAGAAAATGCGGGCCAAGCTGCGCCGAACCTACCTCATAGTCAGCGTTGGTTTCTCGACTGCGGTAGCAAGCTACGCCATCATCATCTTCAACTTTCACTATTTCCACAATGCGTTAATGATGATCGGGTCGGGCTTCTCGCTCGTCGGTTTTGGGTATTTGGCGATCTACGCTCTGGTAAAGCGGGCCCGCGCTTTGTCTGACCTGGGCGAAACCGACGGACTTCGCTTCTATCGGACCGAACTGGAACGGAAGCGTGACTGGATTCGCGGGATTGGGTGGCGTCTGCCTATGATTGGGGTGCCTGTTTTCCTTGTCGACCTTGGTCTCATCCAGTTGCTGCTCAAAATTTCAGGATTCCTCGCTGGGATCAGCTTGTCCTGGGGGGTGTTCGTGCTGGGGCTCTGCGCAGTCTGGGTACCAGTGAGAAACAGCAGGATGGCGCGGAAATATCAGGAACGCATCGACGCACTGGACTCGGCCATGAGGAGCGCCGGACGAACCGATCTGAAGCATTAAGACGAGGAATTCACGCTGGGAAGCCGTTTGTCACGAATTGTGCCATTGCGGAAGAGCTTTGAGAGCAACGCCAGCGCTGTAAGCTATCCTGACATCATGCACCCTTACAATCGAGGCTGGCGCAGGGCGCAGCCCTGCGTTCTCCGGGCAGTGGGATTCCACTGTTCGCAGGGCTGCGCCCTGCGCCAGCCGGCGACCACGTCGTCGTCAGTGAGCTCGCTGTCAGTGGCGAAGCTGGGCTTCTTGTAGTTCACGTACAGCGTGTCAGCTTCCTGGTCATAAGACAGCCACACGGACCCCTCGGGTGACTGCTTCACGCGAGGCAGCAGCCTTAAGTATTCTTGAATCTCGGTTACGGCCAAAGTTGTTTTCTCCTCTCGAGCGCGGCCCTGCTTTTCAAGGTCTGCGCTCGCTTTACACTTCACCCTTTTGGCAAGCCGCTCAGCTTAGCTAGCGCAGCCAATTCTCACGCCCAAGGTCGCGAACGCGGGCGAATTCCTTTTCGTTGTCGGTCACGATCGTAGAACCAAGTGCCAGCGCGTGAGCCGCGATCAGCATGTCATTGGCGCCCATGGGCGTGCCCGCCTCCTCAAGACCAGCGCGTAAGGATGCATAGATGGCGTCTGCCGGGGGCTCAAAGGGCAGAACGTCAAGGACGCTGAGCACTGCCTCGAGCTGTGCCGAGAGCCGCGCGGAACCTTTCTTTGCGGCTCCGTAACGCAATTCCGCGGCAACGATGATGCTGGTCGAAACTCGCGCTTCGCCCACCTTGCGGATGCGCTGGGCCACCTTTCCCTGAGGATTGCGGACGAGATCGGAAACGACGTTCGTGTCCAGCAGGTAGCGCATCAGAGATCGACCGGATCGGGAGGCAGGTCGCGGATGGGAGGAAAATCCTCGCTGAGCGGCCCGAGGGTCGCCAGCAGCGCCAGTAGCGACTTCGGGGGAGCAGGCTCAACAATCAGCCGGCTGCCCTCTTTTCGCATGATGGCATCCTTACCGGGCAGCTCGAACTCGCGGGGGATCCGCACCGCCTGATTGCGTCCATTCTTAAAGATCCTGACGCGGCGTTCCGCAACTGGCGCAGTTCTCTTTGGCATATGTCTAAGCATAGGCCAACCGCACCCGGCATGTCAACCCCTTGCCAAGCAACCCGTCGGCGCGTCTGTGGCCTTCGGGTAACAGCGCCGGCATCCCGATTTGCGGTTTTCGCAGCTCCATACCCTGCCCACTGATCCCTCTGTCTACGCTTCGGCGGCAGCCTCGCGACTGCCTCCGCAAGACTCGAGGCCAGGCGGTTCGCTACTCCTTTCCTGTAAGGCTCTTTCATCCTCGAGTGCATGCTGGTTTATCCCGGCGCTCCACCCGACACCGTTTCATTCTCACCGTTTTCTCCTTGACTTTACATGCCAATATGGGCAATATTGTAAATACAGATGCGCATCGAACGGGACCCGGCGAAGAGTGAGAGCAATAAGACAAAGCATGGCATCGCGTTCGAAAGGGCGCAACTGGTGTTCGACGATCCGTGCTGCGTCACCTTCCCCGAGCGTGCAGTGGAGGGTGAAGAACGGTGGCACGCCATCGGCTTGACCGCGGGAATCGTCATCATTGTGGTGGTGCACACGTACCGCGTGGAAGAGTCCGAGGGAAAGTCTGAGGAGGTCGTACGTATCATCTCCGCCCGCCGGGCGACCCGGAGAGAAAGGGAAATCTATGCCGAAGCCATCGACTGAAGCACGCAACGAATTGGAGGCGCTGGCGGCGATGCCGGACAGCGAGATTGACACGTCCGACATTCCCGAGATCCGCGAGCTTCCTTCCGACGCGGTCGTCGGGCGGTTCTATCGCCCC
>Ga0326728_10004602_pt1 | contig 40427 bp, 26 predicted proteins | sample MB3enrmetagenome_FD_207602 | JGI IMG/M metagenome (GOLD analysis project Ga0326728, IMG submission 207602) | Lab enriched peat soil microbial communities from McLean, Ithaca, NY, United States - MB31MN | ecosystem: Environmental > Terrestrial > Soil > Wetlands > Peat | place: USA: New York... | reverse complement strand
CTTTGACAGCACTTTCGTGAGCGCCGAGGTCAGCGACGTCTTGCCGTGGTCCACGTGGCCTATCGTGCCTACGTTTACGTGCGGCTTGTTCCTTTCAAACTTTGCCTTTGCCATGTTTTGCGTCCCTCCGGATTCTGATTGTGTTTTTCCCTTTTAAATAGGGGATGAAGCGTAAGCTGGGGATGGGGATCGAACCCACGACCTTCTCCTTACCATGGAGATGCTCTACCAGCTGAGCTACCCCAGCGCTTCATGTGAATCTTGCGGCGCACACACTCTGCGCCAAATGGAGCGGGCGATGGGAATCGAACCCACGTGAGCAGCTTGGAAGGCTGCCGTTCTACCATTGAACTACGCCCGCCTGCAATTTACTTTCTGTGCTGACAAAATTATACGAAAAACAAGGCGCGGGTCGGAATCGAACCGACGAATGACAGTTTTGCAGACTGTTGCCTTACCACTTGGCTACCGCGCCGCATGGGCGTCAGCAAGGTAAATTCTAGCAAAAAAATCGCGCCTTTCAAACACAAAAAAAAGCGCCCCGGCGCGAGGGAAGGGCGCGAAGGCGTGTTTTCGACGAAAAATTACACCGGCGCATGAGCCTGCCCCTATCGCGCGCGCGGCTTCACAAGCGCGCGTTCGGAGGGGAAGAATCCAGGCAGACTCAGCCCCTGAAGGTAATAATCGTTGCGCAGATTTCCGCCCGCAAACTCCAGCGCGGCCAGCGCGAATCCCCGGATATCCTCGCGCGCGGAGACTTTTTTAATTTTCTTTTCCAGATGCGCATAAACATCCGGCCAGAGTGCGGCGGCGCGTTCAAGATGACGGCGCGCGCGCGGTTTTTCGTCGGCGCGCGCGGCAGCGGCGACGATATGCGCCCAGAAATAATCGGGAACTGCTTCCAGCACTCCGCCGACAGCAGAGGATGCCTCGGCATATTCGCCGGAAAGCGCAAGCGCGTAAGCGTACCACAACCCCGCCTCGCGGTCCGAGGCGCGGGCGCGCACAAGTCCGGCCAGCGCGTCGAGCGCATCCTGCATCCGACCCAGCCGCAGCCATGCCGCGCAGCGCCAGGTGGGCGCGAGAGAGCCGGGGCCTTCCAGCGCATGCAGCGCATCTTCATAACGTCCGAGGAAGAGAAGCATCTCCCCTTTCCAGGCATCCGATTCATGGGCGAGAAGCGCGCGCGCCTCGGCAAAAGCGGCGAATGCTTTTTTCTCCTGCCCCGAGCAGAGCAGCGCCTCGCCTAGACGGCACAGGGTCACATGGTCCTTGCCACATATGGCGCCCGCGCTTGAAAAGCGCTGCGCCGCCGCCTTATACTGACAGCAATCCAGCAGGCAGGTCCCCGCCACTAAATTTATCCAGCCGTACTTCTTGGCATCATCCAGTTTGGAATCCGTCATTGCCACTATACCTGCGGCATCGCCGGAAAGATACCTTGTATAGAAATCGCGCACGAACGAGTAGCGCTCGTCAAGTTCCGCCTTGCGGAGCGCGGCCACACCGGCCGACAGATAATCCTCCGGCAGCGCCGCTATGCCGTAAAGAGGTTCGCGCGCGACGGAGGACGAAACCTGTCCGCCGCCGTTTTCCGGGAACGCCAGCTCAAAGGCGGCCTTGAAATCGCGCAGGAAAAACAGCGCGCGGAAGCGGTCTTCCGCAGGCAGGTCCTTATACTCGCCTTTTAACAAAAAGGAATAAAACTCCTTTGCGCCGCGTGCGTCGCCGCGCGACATGCACTCCTCGGCGCAGGCGCAAAGCAGCCGGTCGGCGGGGCGGTTGTCCACGAACTCGCAATGCTCAAGTCTGCGGCGTTTTATGGCGGCGGCGATTTCCGGCGGGATATTTTTGTCCGCGAATATCGCCGCGTCCTGCGCGGAACGCGCGGCAGCGGCCATCCGGCGCGGGGCGGCAAGGGCCAGCGGATCGAAACCTGCGAACGAGAGCCTGGCCAGCGGCTGGTCCACGCTTATGTTGGCTCCGGCGAGCGCAAAGGCTTTCGCGACGAATTTTTTCAGGGCGGTTTTGGAGGAGAGCGGATCGCCGCCGGGTTTTATGCTGCGCTCAAGATAATCCAACAGAGCCGCAAAAGCCGCCTTGGCCGAGGCGGCGCTCACAAGCGCCTGATCGCCGTTGCCCAGTTCAAGCTGTATGCGCGCCTGCAACATATGCGCCCAGAAATAATCGTTGCGCACCGAACAGGCCTCCCGCGCCGCTTCAAGCGCGGGCTTCAACGAACCCTGCTGCATGAGCGCGCGCGCATGCCAGAGTTTAGCCTCCACGGACGACGGATTGGCGGCACAGGCCTGCGCGATGAGTTTTTCGGCTCCGTCCGCGCGCAGCATTAGGCGCGCCGCGCCGCGCCATAGCGCCGCATCCGAATCCCGCCAAACAAGGTTTTCGGCGTCTTCCGGTTCCAGAAGCTCCAGCGCGGCGTCGGCATCGCCCCGGAAAAGTGTTATTTTACCGAGCCATGCGTCGCTTTCCCCCGGCGCGAGCTCGCGCGCGGCGGCGAATTTTTCCAGCGCCTCCCCGGCGCGCCCCAGACAGAAAAGCGTCTCGCCCAGCCGGCACAACAGTATCCAGTCCTCCGACGACGAACCGGCCGCCGCGGAGAGCATTTCAAGCGCGTCCTCATAACGGCATGACTGAAGGTATTCATATCCTATGGCCGCCGACAACCAAGCATACTCCGGAGAGGAAAGCTGTTTCTCGGCAGACAGCGAGGAATACGAAACCGGCATTCCGGCGCAGCGCTGCAAAAACAGCGCGTAAAACATACCGGCCAGACGCTGCTGCGGCGGCAGGTGTTCCTTGCGCAGCGTTTTAAGCGCCGTCTCGAAATAAACCGGCGGCAGCGCCCCGAAAAATCCCAGCGGATTCCACAGCAGCGAATGCGAAAGCGGCTTGCCCGCCTTGCGGCAACCGGAAAAGAAAGAGATCGCCTCCCCGTACCGGCAGAGCGCGAAAAGCGCGCGGAAATGAAACTCCGGCGATCTGGTGGAATCCTTGTGGTCCGCCAACATCGTGAACGCCTCGCGCATGCCCTCCGCGTCGCCCCGGTTCTTGCAGGTGTCGCCCATCATAAAAAGCAGCTCGTGTTCCGGCCGTTCGTCGAAAAACGGGCAGTCCTTTAGATCATGCCTGGCGGCGAAGGCTTTGTATTTTTGCGGTATTTCGGTTTTTGCGATGTTCATCGTGTAGGCTCATTGCGGCGCGTCGTATACCGGCGCGCCGCGGAAAATAACTTGTTATTTGCCTGCGGCCGGCGCTGCCGGTGTGACCTGCCGGGAGGACGTGATGGCCGTTGCATTGACAGTGGCAACGGCATCCTTTTGCGCAGCCGGGGCTGAGGCAACGGAAGAGGGAGATTCGTCCGGCATCTCTTTTACGCGCCGAAGCGCCTCTTTCGCCTCCTCCAGATAAGGGCTTTCCGGATTTTCCTTTATAAATTTTTCCACGGCTTTCTGCGCGTCGGACTTCTTGCCCGCCACTGCGGGCTCCAGCGCCGCAGCCAGTTGTTTACGCTGCTTTTGGAGCTTTTTCTCGCGCTTGTCCTCCTGCGTGCCCTTCCAGTAGGGCTTGTCCTTTTTTTCGTCGGCGACATTCGCACCGCGCACGGCAGCAACCGAAGCCGCGCCAACCGAAGACGCCTGGTAGCGCCGCGCGATTTTCGCTTTCAGGCTCTTTATGGTGGTTTCAAACCACGATTTGCCCGTGTTATCGGCGGAGAAGACTCCGCAGTTGAACAGCGCGACAATCCCAGCGGCAAGAAGTATTTTTTTATACATGACAGTCATCCCCTTTGAATCAGTTTCCGCCGAAAGCGGCGGCTTCCTCTTCCAGTTCCGAATCTATGGCGGCGGCCTTGGCCGCGAAAGCTGCCGCACCGGCATTGTCGCCGAGCTTTAGCGCCGCGCGCGCCTGATTGAGCACAAGTTCGCCGTCCTGCTGGTCGGCGGCCGCAGCCTTGGCGTAATAATCCGCGGCGGCCTTGTAGTCTCCCTTCAGATAGCTTATGTTGCCAAGTCCGTTAAGCGCGGCCGCGCTTGCGGCGTCGACTTTAAGCAGCCGGTTGAAATTCTCGGCAGAGCCGTCGAAGTCTCCCTTGTCCACGCACAGCATGGCAAGCCCTATCAGCGCATCTGCGTCCGCAGGGTCCTTGTCCAGCGCGGCGGCATACTCGCGGCGGAGATTCTCCTCGCGCAGCGTCATCAGCGCAGCGGCCTCGGCAACGAAGCGCGACTTCACCTTTTCCGCATCCGCCGGGACAGTCTCCCATGATGAGGCCGGAAGCGTCATCGGCTCGAAATCCTCCCAGGCTTTGTGCGTGTCTATTATTTTCACGTCCGAGGAATCGTGCGTATACATGCGTGCCGCCTCGGCGGAGGAATCGGCCAGCGTGCCGCCGGTCATCGTGGCTTCCACCGGCAGCCAGTAGGTGCCTTCATAGAACACAAGCCTGTCGGCAGGCAGGCCCAACTGCTCCGGAGCGGTTGCGCCGGTATCGAACATAAGCGCTATGTGGCCGGGATAATCGATAAAGGCAGTGTGCATGCCGGCGCTTTCGAGCATCGTGCTAAAAAGCGCCACCAGGTCCGAGCATTTCCCGCTGCGCAGTTTGAGCGTGTCGCGCGGCTGCTGCACGTTATCGAGAGGATGCTCGGCGTCCGATTTTATTTTTTCGTAGGGCTTGCTCGGGTCCGTGGCATAGGTCATCCCCAGTTCGCCAAGCCCGCTCCAGAGCAGGGCGGCATTGGCGATGTTGGGATTCAGGGCCTCTGACACGGAAGCGGGTTTGAGATTTAACGTACCGCGCACGAAGGCCAGCACCGGCGTGTCCTTTGGCGTCACAAAGGTGGAAAGCCGGGCCGCATTGTCCCAGATTATCGCCGAACGCGACAGCACCTTCACCGGATGGTCTATGTTTACGCTGCGCTCCTGCCCCTTCTCGTAATAGGTAACGCTTATCTGCGCCTGCACCGGCGTGTCCTCGCTGATTTCGAGTATATGGTTGTTGAGCGTGCCGCTGAGCGCCACTTCGGTTTTGGAATGCGCTTCCATCTTTGGTATCACCTGATCGGAGGGATAATCCATGAAATCGCGCAGACCGAATGAAACCTTAACATCCCGGAAATCCGTATCGCTGTTGTTTGCCAGCGTGATTTTGCCGAACGGATGCCGCAGATAGTATTTATACTCCGCCGAGAATATGTAGGCGAGGTCTATATTGTTTACCTCGACCCGCGCCACATTGGGATTTCCCGGCACGAACAACCCGTACGGTTCGGAAAGACGGCTTTCTCCGCCGGTAAAGGAACGCGCGCTGACGGTGTAATAATACGTGGCAGGAGTCTCCTCCAGCGTTTCGGCGAATTCGGCTGATGTTGCGGTCCCCGCCTGTACCCCTATATCGTCCGTGCGGGTAGAACGGTAAACCGTGTAACCTGTCACGAACTGCGACTGGCGCGAACTCCAGGCAAGATCCGCTTTATCTTCCTTTGCTTCGCCGGATAAAGACACCGGCGATTCGGGTTTTATATCAAGGGCAAACTCTTCCAGTTTCAGTGACTTCGGATCGGAAACAAGAAGCTTGCCGTTGCTGAACCTTATTTTCTCCGGGGCTAGCAACTCCCCTTTCCCGGACCCCTGCGAGAAGAAACCTGCCATCCAGCGTCCGGTAAGATCGAAAACCTTCACCCTTGCATCAGCGGCATCCAGCACATAAATAAAGCCGTGCCCGTCATATGTCAGAGAAACCGGCCTTGAAAGTTGCCCGGCCGTATCGCCTGCGTCTCCCCAGCGGGCCAGCACCTTGCCGGACGCCGGGTCCACGCGCACCGCCTGACGCAACTTCCTGTCGAGTATGACGAGACTGTCCCCGGCCCAGCAGACGTCCACCGGTTCCAGCAGCGTGAACCCGGACATATCGGGGCCTATCGCGCTTACGAACATGCCGTCGGCATTGAATTCCTGCACCCGTGAGTTGCCGCTGTCGGCTATAAAAATTTCTCCCTGCGGATTTATCTCCACGCCGGTGGGCGCGCTGAAACGCCCTTCATGAGATGACCCGCCCAAAAATCCGGCCTTCTCGCCAAGCATCGCCTTCACTCCGCCGGTGGAGTTGAAAATGACCACCCTGTCCGAATCCGCGTCAGAGACGACCAGCCCGGTCTTGTCCGACCAGGCCATGCCCCCGGCTCGGCGCACCGGCTCCGGCTTTTTCTCCGGCGCTGACAGAACCTTCTTTATATCGCCGGACGCATCCAGCAGGACCAGACGCTTGGATGTGTTAAGAAAAGCCGCCGTAGTGCCGTCGCCCTGCGGCGCGAACTGCCCGGCCGCAACCATGCCTGCGGACTGCGGACCGGAAAGAGAGAGTTTCAGCTCACGCGGAACCGGCAGTCTGGCTGTCCTATTTTTGTATGAAATCGTGAACGAAAACAGACGGGCGCTGCCCTTGTCGGAAACGAACACCCTCCCGTCCGGAGCGCACATCAGCGCCACGGGTTTGACGAACTGCCCCTGCCCCCTGCCCAGCGAGCCGAACTCTCCGGCGCGATCACCCTGCGGGGAGTACTCGCGAACTTTCCCGCTGGCCGAATCCAGCGCGTACATATATCCGTACTCGTCCACGCAAAACCCGTCGGCGGACATTTTGAAAGAAGAAAGCTGCTTGGCGTCCGGCCCGTATTTCAATACCGATTCGCCGCCGCGCATAGCGACATAGAAATTGTCGGAAGCATCCACCGCCAGAGCGGCGGCTTCCCCCTGCAACGGAACCGTCATGGACAATATACCGTCGGAAGAGAATATCTCTATGCGGGAATTGCCGGTGTCGGCCACGTAAATCCTGCCGTCCGTGCCGGCCGCTATGGCCGACGGATGCAAAAACCTGCCGGGGGCATCGCCCTTGTCGCCGAAAGAAAACAGGAATTTACCCGCCGTATCAAACACCGCCACCCGTCCGGCATCATTATCCAGCACATAGAACCTGCCGTCCCTGCCCGCCGCCACAGCGACGGGGGAGCGCAACTCGTTGCCGGGCACATTTGATGCCAGTTTTGCGGAAAGCTTGCCTTCGCCGTCGAAAACGAACACGGCCGCAGCCCCGGGATCCGCAACCGCCAGACTGGCGCCGGAGAGCGCCGCGCTAGCAGGTTTTTTCATGTCCGGCGCGGAATACTGGCGGTCCATGGCGATATAATCATGCGCGAAAACATCATAAGGCGCCGTACAAAGCAATAGCGCAAAAATCACTCTTTTCATGCATCCTCCCCGCTTGCAAGTCTATGGTATCACTTTATATTTATCATATTGGACCGCCCATAGCAAAGCCCCCGCCCTGCCAAGCAGGGCGGGGGCCGAATCGTTCAAACAGCAGCTACTCGTAGCGCAACGCTTCTATTGGAGACAGGTCGGAGGCTTTCTTCGCCGGCCAGAAACCGAATATTATGCCGACCGATGCCGAAAACCCCACTGACATAACCACCGACGAGGTGGTCACTATGGCCGTCCAGTGAGCGAAGGTTGATAGCGCAATAGACGAGCCCACACCCAATGCTATGCCTATCGCACCGCCCAGTATCGAAAGCGAGGACGCCTCGATAAGGAACTGCGTAAGTATCGCGGTGCTGGTGGCGCCGATGGCCTTGCGCAGGCCGATTTCGCGCGTACGCTCGCTGACGCTGACAAGCATGATGTTCATGATGCCGATGCCGCCCACCAGCAGCGATATGCCGGCTATACAGCCCAGCAGCAGCGTCATCGTTTTGGTGGTGGATTCGAACATCTCGCGCATTTCCGCCATATTCATGACCGTGAAGTCGTCGTCCTGATCCGGACGCAGGCGGTGGCGCTTGCGCATGATGCGCGTTATGTCGGTTATCGCGCCGTCTATTGTGGTCACGTCTTTTGCCTGCATCCATATCGTACCCACATAACGTCCGCCGACTACGCGCTTCATCGCGGTGTTAATCGGTATTATCACCACGTCGTCCTGGTCGTTAAATCCGGTGGAACCCTTTACCGGCAGCAGGCCGATTACTCGGAATTCTTTTTCGTTTATCCTTATCGTCTTGCCTATCGGGTCCGCCTTGTCGAACAATTCGGTAGCCACGGTCTGGCCGATAACAGCCACCTTGGACAGTTCCGTATTCTCCTTGTCCGAGAAAAAACGCCCATAGGTTGGCTGCGCGTTATGCATCTGCGCGTAGGCCGCCGTGGCACCAGTTATGCTGGTGCTGGCGTTGTTGGGGCCGTAGACCACCTGTACGCTGCCGCCGACGTTTGGGTCCACAGCCGAGATGTTGGTTTTGTCCTCGGCTATGGCCGCCGCATCGTCCAGCGTGAAGCGGCTGGTGCGGGCGCTGGACACGCCCATCATCATGGAATTGCCCGGGCGCAGGCCGATCAGGTTTGTGCCCAAATTGGCCATGCGCTGTTCCATGGACTGCTGCGCACCGCGGCCTAAAGCGAGCATGGCCACTATGGCGGCGACGCCTATTATGATACCGAGCATGGTCAAGAACGAGCGCATTTTGTTTGACAACAGCGCGCGCCAGGCCGACAAAAAATGTTCCAGGAATTCCGCAGCGGTCAGATGGAATTCGCCGCGCGAAACGTGTACGTGTTTGGTCGGCGCAGGCAGCGGAGGAGCCGTGGGCTTGGTCGTATCCTCCGTTATCATTCCGTCCTTAATGTGTATAACGCGGTTGGCCCATGCGGCCACATCGGGTTCATGCGTTACCATGACTATGGTTATGCCCTGCTTGTTGAATCCTGTGAGCATTTCCATAACCTCGTTGGCCTGCACGGAAGCGAGGTTGCCGGTGGGTTCGTCGGCGAATATTATCTTGGGATTATTGACCAGAGAGCGGGCAATAGCAACGCGCTGCTGCTGTCCGCCGGAAAGCTGGTTGGGCTGGTGCTCCAGTCTGTCGCCGAGGCCCACATGCTTCAAATGCTTCTCGGCTATCGCCTGCCGGTTGGGCACGCGCGAGTAGATAAGGGGCAGCGCCACGTTGTCCGTGGCCGTCATGCGCGGCAGCAGGTTGAACTGCTGGAACACGAACCCCAGCGTCTTGGAGCGCATAAAAGCGGTTTCCTCGTCGGAAAGGCTCTGCACCTCCTTGCCCGCTATGAAATACTTGCCCGTGCTGGGCCTGTCGAGCAGGCCCAGCACGTGCATAAGGGTGGATTTGCCGGAACCGGAGGGGCCCATGATGGCAACGAATTCGCCCTCGCGGATCTTGATGTTTATGCCCTTGAGTATTTCGAGGTCCGTATCTCCGAGGTGATATACCTTTCGTATATCCCTGGTTTCTATAAGCGGTATATTTTCTTCTGTCATGGCTTAGTCCGCACGCGGTTAAGGCCTGGGTCCGCCGCCACCGCCGCTGGTATGGCTGCTGCCGGAACCGGTCTGGGTCCGCTTGGGACCGCTGGGCATGAACGGGCTGGAGCTGGAAACGGCGCTCTGGGGCTTGTAATCCTTCGCTTTATAATAAATGGTATCTCCGTCGGATACTCCGGCCAGCACCTCGGCGTTAACGCCGTCATCCACGCCTATCTTTAGCGGCACGAACTGCAGGTTGGGCGGCTGGCCCACGTAAACGCCGCGCGTTCCGTCGTTCTGCTCGGTGATGGCAGAGTCGGGCAGAGAGACCACGTCCTTGCGGTCGCTGACCGTAACTTTTATCGTGGCAGACATCTGCGACTTGAAATACCCGGGCATGACATTGGGACGTATCTTGACGTAGTAGGTCACAACGTTGCTGACCGTTACGCCTTCATAAAGCGTCTGGAACACGGTGCCGACTATCGGCTTGTCCGGATATGCATCCAGGGTGATGACGGCATGCTGGCCGTTTTTGATGCGTCCGATGTCGGATTCGTCCACGCTGGCCTTGACGATAAGATCGTCTGAAAGCGCGAACATCGACGTGCTGGTATCAAGCGTCTGGCCCTGCACCACAGCCACCAAAATAACCGTGCCGTCCAGAGGAGAGATGACCGGCGTGGGCTTGTAAGTATCCTCCCACTTGGCATATTCCTCCGGGCCTTTGGTGCTTGCGGCATCCAGTATGGCCACGCGGTCGGTGGAGCTCAAGTATGCCAGCACCTGCCCGCGCTTGACCTTGTCGCCTTCCACCACAAGCAGTTTTTCAACCCGGCCGCTGACGGCCGGTTTGACCACCACGCGATTAAGCGGTTCCACGTCGCCGGAAGTGGTGACAATATCCTTTATCTCGCTCCGGGCAACAGTGACGGGCACGTAATGCACCACCCGGCTCTTTTTCTTGTTGGAGTAGTACTTATATCCTCCGAAAGCGGCCAGAACGATTATCACTAAAACTATTATTTTTTTCATAAACTCCTCATTCTCCCAGCGGTATCCCGAGCAGGTCGTCCACCTGCGCGCGGGCGGTATTGACGGTCAAAAGCGCGGAAAGATAGGACTGTTCCGCGGAAACAAGCGATTGCTCCACATCCTCAAGATTCTGGTAGGTGAGCGAACCGGCGAGATATTGTATCTGCCCCTCGGCGTCGCGCTGACGCGCGGCGGCAAGTGTGAGGGCTGAGGTATCCACGCTGTCTATCGCGGTGTCGAGGGAGGCGAGAGCGCTCTGCACGCTTTGCTTCTCCGAAAGCAGTGTGTTGCGATACGACTGTCTGACTTTTTCCAGCGTTGATTTCGCGGAGGCGAGGCTGTTCTTGTAATAGGTAGGGCCACTGCCGAATATCGCCCAGGACAGCGCAACTCCGGCCGACCAGGTGCGCGGGCCCGGGAACTCATAATCCCTGTTCCAATTGAGACCCTGCGTCGCGCTCAGCGTGGGATACAGCGTTGAGTTCGCGGATTTGACCGCGATTTCCTGCGTTTCCACACTTTTGTGCGCCACCAGCACGGCTGGGGCATTTTCCGCCGCCTTGTCCACATCTACGGAGCCGGAACCGGCCGGCACGGAAAGCGTGCCGGTAACCACCAGCGCGGTAAAATCGTCCATGCCCATAGCAGCCGCAAGCGCGCGCTGCGCGGTGGACAGAGAGCGCTTTGCCGCAGCGATATCGCTCTGCGCCGAAACAGCCAGCGCCTTGGAGTTCATCATATCGCCCTTGCTTTCGTTGCCGCTGTCATATTGCAGGCTGACAGTGTCGGCGTTTTGCTGGCGGATTTTGTAAATGCGCTCGGTCAGCCCGATGTTTTCCTGCGCGTACAACAGGTTAAGAAACGCGCTGCGCAGCGTGTTGCGCGTATCGGCGGCACTCTGATGCAGGCTGGCGTTGGCCGTCTCCACGCTCTTTTGCGCCGAGGCCACGCTGGCATAGGTCGCCATGTTAAAAAGCGTTTCCGAAGCGCTCAGCCCCAGGCTCCAGTTGTCGGAAGGAGCCGCGTTGGCGCCGCTCATGGACAGCGCATGCGACGCCGTCAGCGACGGATACAAGCTGTTCTCCGACGCATAATAGCTGTACTCCGCGGCCTTGAGGGCGGCACGGTATGAGGCCAGCGACGGGTTGTTCGCCAGAGCCGTGTCCTGGCAGTCCTGCCAGGTCAGCACTCCGGCGTTCGCGGCATGCAGCGGCGCGGTTACATACAGCGCTGCCGCCATAAGAATTATTTTTCGCATATAGTTGTTTGCTGTTTCCACTTATTACTGCGCAATGCTCCGGTATCTGGTTTACGGTATCTACTCACCGGTAAGTATCGCAAAAATTGACCGGCGGGTCAATACCTTTGTATCATTAACGCAGCCGACGATTTTTTATTGCATCATGGAACAGGGAAAAAAGCTTTTGCGCCTTGCGGTGCCCGCCGGACTGGAGGGCGTTTTTCGCTCGCTCAAACACCGCAACTACCGGTTGTTTTATTCCGGGCAGCTAATATCGCTGATGGGCACCTGGCTGCAGACCACCGTGCTCGGCTGGGTAGTGTACGACATCACAAAGTCCCCCGCAAGGCTGGGCCAGGTGGGATTTGTAAACCAGCTTCCGCCATTGGCGCTGGGAGTTGTGGCCGGAGTGTTCGCGGACCGCTGGGACAAGCGCCGCGCGCTGGTAATCACGCAGACCCTTGCACTGATTCAGGCGGTGGCCATGGGCACACTGACGCTGACGGGACATATAAGGATATGGCATATAATGACGCTGGGTTTCATGCTCGGCGTGGTTAATGCGTTCGACATGCCGTTGCGGCAGTCATTTGTAGTGGAGATGGTGGGCAAGCGCGACTTGTCCAACGCGCTGGCGCTCAACTCGATGATGTTCAACATGGCCAGGATAGTCGGGCCGGCAGCGGCGGGATTTCTGCTGGCAATGACGGGCCCGTCCAACTGTTTTTTCCTGAACGCGATAAGCTATGTTTTTGTAATTGTCGCGCTTTTTATGATGCGCATAGAAAGGACAGAAGAGCCGCAGCAGCGCCCTTCTGTGCTGGCATCGCTCAAGGAAGGTCTGGGCTATGTGCGCCGCACGCCCTTTATAAGGAATCCGCTGATACTGCTTTCCTGCATAAGCTTCGTGGTGATGCCGATGACCACGCAGATGCCGGCCGCCGCCGTGGAGATGCTGCACGGAGGGCCCAAAACGCTGGGCGTGCTGATTTCATGCATAGGCATAGGCGCCGTCATAGGCGGGCTGCATCTGGCATCGCGCAAATCGCCCAGAAAATTAGGCGCGCTTATAGCAGCCTCATCGGTTATATACGGAGCTGCTATGCTGGCATTTTCGGTATCCCCGGTTATCTCGGTATCCTGCCCGTTGCTGATATGCGCCGGCATGGGGCTAATGCGGCAAAACGTGGGCTGCAACACGCTGATACAGACGTTGGTGCAAAATGACATGCGCGGCAGGGTGATGGGCATTTACGCGATAACTTTCGCGGGACTCGCGCCGCTGGGCAACCTGTTTTTGGGATGGCTGGCGGCGAAATCCGGGGTTCAGTCCGCATTCGCCCTCGGCGGCTTCTGGGTGTTGTGCATGGCGGCGTGGTTTGTCAGCACGCTGCCGGAGATGAAAAGAAGTGTCGCGCGACTGAAAACGGAAAACCCGGATATAACTATGGTGGAAAACCTGGAAGAAGTTATTTAATATCGGAACCGGCTTATTTGGAGGGCGGCTTCAGCCATCCTTTTTTGACCGCGAAATCCGCCATCCTGACCAGCAGCCCGTTAGGCACGAAACCGAAACGCTCGCACATCATTTTATGATTCGCCCTCGCCTGCCATAACCCAAGCAGCAGTTCGGCCGCCCCCTCCAGCATATAGGTCCTGTCGAGCAGATGCATTATGCCGCCGGCTGCAAGCATTATGGAAAGCACGAACGCCGCGCGCGCGCATAATTCGGCCAGCACGTGTTCCTTAAGGTTAAGGGAAATTTTTGCGAGCACAAAAGGCAGCAGGAAAAGCAGCGCCACCTCAATCCATATATTGTTCCCCCCCGGCGGTTCGGCCAGCGGCGGGGGCGGAGGAGGAACGAACTGCCGTGAAAGTGAAAGGCTCGGATCAACGGCGGAGGAAGTAGATATCTGGGTCATCGCCTGAAAGGAGGTGGCGGCAGACAGCGGCGCGGTAGAGGCGGAAACGGCCGCCGTGGAAACCGAAGCGGTATCGGCTGCGGTGGAGGCGTTCACCAGCAATGTGGAGCTAATGCTTTTTTCCACTCCGCGCGGCGCTTCCGGCAAATAATGCGATTTCATCACATTATCGTTATGCACGTCCGCCGGACGCAGCAGCGGAACCGTTCCCTCGTCGGGCTGGTCCTGCGCGGGCTGCGCGGACGTTTTCTTGTCCTGTTTTGAATGCTTTTTGCCTTTAACGGACGCAGGCGCGGGCGAGGAAGCTGGCTGATTGACCACCGTGCCGACATTATAATTGTCCGTATCCTGGATATCCTCGCCCTGCGCGGCGTTTTTCACATCCGCAAGCGAAACGCTGTACGTCCTGGGCGCCGGAGGTGGAGGCATTAGTTTTGTCGCAAGCTCGGCCTCCACATTGCGGCGAGGATGCAGCAAAAATCTGGAGTACGGGTTATAGAGCATGAGCGCGCTCTGCCAGATAAGGAAAAGCGCCGCCAGCATGCACCCGGTGCCGACCAGTGAGCGCGGAGAACGCACAAAAAGCCGCAAAATATCCCCCGGAGTGGCATTTTCCGGCGGATAATTCCCGGTGGCTATGTGTACAATATCGTTCCGTAACGATTTACAATCCATTATTATAAATCCCGATTTCAAATGATAACAAATTTACCGGCCCGCTTACCGGCTCCGACCGGCGCAAAAAATCCGCGCCACCCCAAACGGCTGAACAGCGGATGATATATTTGCTAATATATCTACCGCTGTTCGCATATGCGGCTGGAACTGCGGCAATGACCGCATAACCGTTTTTTACTCTATTGCGTGGAGACATTCAAATGAGCAGTCCTGTACCTGAAATAAAGTTCGGCACCGACGGCTGGCGCAGCATAATAGCCTGGGATTTCACTTTTGAAAACGTGCGCAAGGTCGCACAGGCCATAGCGGATTACGCCCGCACCGCCAGCCCGGTTCCGCTGGAATCGCAAAACCTCATCGTGGTGGGTTTCGACCGGCGGTTTCTGTCGGAACAGTTTGCCATGGACATAGCGCGCATCATCCGCTCCAATAAACTGGGCGTCACGCTGCTGGAAACCCCCTGCCCGACGCCGGAAATCAGCCTGCTCACAGCCAAAAAATTCTGGCTGGGCGTAATGGTGACGGCCAGCCACAACCCTTTCCAGTACAACGGAATCAAAATAAAAGTGGCCGGACGCTCGGCCCCGGAGGAACTGACCAGGGCCGTTGAAGGCTTGCTCGGCAAGGCCACGCCGCTTCTGCTGCTGGGCATGCCGGTTCAGCGCAAAGCCTTCAGGGACCTTTACACCGCGCATCTGACCGCGCACAGCAACGCAAAGGCTATAGGCGCAGGGCTGAAATTTCCGGTGGTTATCGACTACATGCACGGTTCCGGAGCCGGCATAGTGGAAGAACTCGTGCATTCAAAAAAACTGACCTCCATTCGCGCCGAACGCGACCCGATGTTCGGCAACACCCATCCCGAACCGATAGCCAAGTTCCTCGGCCCCCTGTGCGAGGCGGTAAAGTCCCGCAAGGCGGCGGCAGGACTTGCGCTGGACGGCGACGGCGACCGCATCGGCGTTGTGGACGAGCACGGGCGATTCATAACCACCGCGCAGCTCATGGCGATGTATCTGCATTTCCTCGCGGTGGAAAAGAAAATGAAGGGCAAGGTGGTGCAATGCGTGTCTCAGGGATTCCTTTCAAAGAGGATGGCGCGGGACCTGGGGCTGGAATTCGAGGAGGTCCCGGTGGGCTTTAAATACCTGGCCGACAAGATTCTTTCCGAAAACGTACTGCTGGCCGCCGAAGAATCCGGAGGATTTGCGTGGAAAGGCACGCTGCCGGAGCGAGACGGCTCGCTCTGCGCGCTGCTCACGATGGAAATGATGATAAAAACCGGGAAAAAACCGAGCGAACTCCTGGCGGAAATAGAGAAAAAATACGGCAAATCCGTTTTTGAACGCAATGACTACCGGCTTCAGAAGGCCGTGCCGGACAAGGCGGTTTTTTCCGAGAAGCTCAAGAAAAAACTGCCCAAGAAACTGCTGGGCCGCCCGATAGCGCAGGCTTTGACTTTCGACGGTCTCAAGATAATTCTGGACAACGACTGGTGGGTGCTGATGCGCCCCTCCGGCACAGAACCGCTGATGCGCGTATATGCAGAAACCGACGCTGCGGATAAAACGCGTGAGTTGATGGATTACGCGGCGAAACTGGTAGCCGCACATATTTAGAAAGGCAGGGCCCTCCCGGTCCTGACCTCGGTGTGCGACAGAAGCGGGTAGGAATTGCGCGTCAAGGGCCAAAGATTCCCATTGACAAGGCCGTCAATGAACAGCAAAAATAACTATGTGCGGCGTGCGGAAGGGAAAACCGGCCGTCGCAGGCGATCATGCTGACACAACAGGAACAGGACATTTTTCAGGACATAGCGGAGACAGGCCTCATAGAGTCCCTGCGCGCGCTCACGAAACTTTCCGGAAGGCAGTGGAGCGCGTTTCTCAATCCGTTTGCGTTTGCGACAATGAGGGAGGCGAAATCCTCGTTTTCCCCGCTGGAGCCGCCGCGTTTCGCCGCGCAACTGAATCTCGACGGGGAGATTCCCATGCGCATACTGTGCGTTTTCCCGCAGGAAAGCGCTATAACGCTGGTGCATTTCCTTACCGCGGGCATGGAACCGCCGCCGGCCGTTTCGTCCATACAGTCCCAGACCGTGGCCGAAGTGGCAAACATCATCTCCAACGCTTTTCTCGGCGTAATAGCGAACACGCTCAAACTCCGGCTGCTGGCGTCCGCGCCGCAGCCCCTTTCCGGCACGCCGGTGGAAATACTGACCGCGGCGTCCGCAAACGACGCGGCGGAAACGGAATGCGCGCTGTCCACCGAACTGCGGCTGGAGTCGGAAAACCTTACGATGGCAGGCACGCTGTATATACTGGTGAACGCCGGGGCTTTAAAGAATCTTGTGTCCCGGATTCACGGCTCTCCGGCGTGGACGTTGAAAAGATTTCGGATTTTCTAGGCCGCAAGCCGGCCTCGGGATATTTTTTGGAGGGAAACCCCATGGCAAGAATAATGATTGTAGACGACTCGCCCATACTGCGCAGCACGATAAGAACCGTGCTCGAACGCTCCGGCCACCAGATAACGGGCGAGGCGGGCAACGCCGACGAGGCGTTCGCCCTTTACGGCAAGGACCGCCCCGACCTGGTGCTGCTGGACATTCTGCTGCCCGGCGAATCGGGACTGGACATCCTGCGCAAGCTCAACGGTATAAACCCGGCGGTAAAGGTACTGATCGTAACGGCGGTCAACCAGGAAGCGGTGAACGAGGAAGCCAAGCAGCTTGGCGCGCGCGGCATACTTTATAAACCGTTCGACCCGTCCGAACTGACAACCGCCATCACCGAAGTACTGCGCTGAACCCGCTCCGGCACGACAAGCCGGACCGCGCGAATTAACCGTTCGCCCCGGCGGATATCGGTCTGCATTTGGCGGCGCATGCCATAAAAAGGCATGCGCCGTTTTTTTTGCACCCCTAACCCGTTTTCCGGTTGATTTGCGGTAAGTACCCGTCGCGGCAGACAGGAAAGCGGGGGAATATTTGTTCTTTTGAAAGTTAAAGATTTCATGCAGGCTACTGCGAGTGCCCCAGGAACGGAATCAGATTCCCGCTTTGGCGAAAAGAAAAGCGGCCATGCAGCTGAAAACGGCTACCGGCAGCCAGGCGGACACGGAGGGAGAGAGCATGCCGGCCTCGCCAGCCGACTGCGCCACCGTGGTGGTCCACCAGAAAAAGAATGCCAGCGCTATAGCGGCGGTGAAATGAAGCATCTTGCCGCCGCGACGCACGCTTACGGCAAACGGTATCGCGACCAGGCATAACAACAGGTCCACAAACGGAGCGGCCATTTTGGAATGCAGGAACACCTCTTCGCGCAGCGACGGCGCGCCTATTTTCCTCAGCATGCCTATGCGATCGGACAATTCATAAAGCGTCACATCCTCCGGCCATATCTTGTCCATGCTCATAAACTGCGGTTCCATACTCAGGCCTGAAGGCCAGCGCTCGAATCTTTCCGACGTCACCCTCCCGTCGCGATCCAGTATGCGTTTTATGCCGTTGTAAAAAACCCATTGCCTGCCCGACTCCCAGCGACCGGAAGCCGCCTCCACCTGGTACACCACGCGTCCTCCGGACTCAAAGCTCAGCGCCGCGGAGGCAAGTTCGCCTGTAGCAGCGTTCAACTGCCTGGCGGACAGAAAAATTCCGTCCGCCACGCGCACTACAAGATTGTTTTGTATCCCCTGATGATAGTACTTGTTCCCGCTTATATAGCGCTCCAGTATGAATTCGGACTTGCGGCGCAGGTTGGGAGAAACGGTCTCGGTAAGCGTGAAATGGCACAATGCCACAAGCGCGCAGCAAACTATGACCGGAGCGGTCAGCTGGCGAGGCTTGTAGCCGCTGGACATTCCGGCCACCCATTCGCCGTTTCCGACCATCTCGGCCAGCACGAAGAGCGAGGCCAGCAGCGAGGCCACAGGAACGATGATGAGCGTCCAGAACGGGATGCTGTACATGAAATATTTCAGGACAATGCGCGCCGGCGCGGCAGTGTTGGCGAAATCATTCATGTGGCTGAAAACGTCGCCCAGAAATACCAGCGCGGCGAAAATACCCAGGGCAAACAGGAAGGGCGGCCAGAATTTTGAAGATATATATCTGTAAAGCAGTTTTCCCATATCAGTTCCTGGCGGCCCGGCGCCACAGGAAAAATCCCGCCAGCATGCCCAGCGCATCCGGCATCCAGGGCGACCACCAGGCCAGCGCATGCTCCCGCCTGCCCAGAGCCATCGATGCGGCCGTCAGGCCATAGAAGACGAAAAGTATCAATATGCTCACCCCCATGGCGGCCGCGCGGTTGCGCGACGTCATGGAAAAAGCCAGCGGACAGCTTATCCAGAAAAACATCAGCGGCGAAAACGACATCGCAAGCCGCATCGCGGCTTCCAGCCTGTATTCGGCCGCGCGCTGCTCCGTAAGTTTCGGATCGCCCGAACCGGATATTATCTGAGGAGTGGACATCTCGTCCAGTGAAATATTACGCTGGCCCGCCGCAGCCCCCAGCGGTATCAGCACCGAATACTTTTTGAAATCAGCAAGCACCACCTTCTCCGCGTCATTGCTGTCGACCCGCTGCATCTCCCCGCCGAAAAGCTCCAGTCCGAAACCGTTCCCCATCGAATAATGCCCCGTGGGTGCGGTTATGCGCAGAGTCCAGCCGTTGGGGTCGTCCGGCTCCGGATACCGGTACAACAGCACCTGCCCCAGCGCACCGCTTGCCTGATCGACACTGTCGGCATAAAAACGCCACTGCCCTATCTGCACTATCGTGCGCGGTTCCATGTTGAGTTTGGATATATTGTGCTGCACCGCCCTGCTGGAATCGGCGAAACGCCTGTATCCGGCCGGACTGGCGAAATTGTTCAACCACAAAAGCAGCGTGCAGAGAAGTATGGCCGCAATCCCGGCCGGCCATGATATCTGGCGGAAAGAAAATCCGGCCGCGCGCAAAGCCATCAGCTCCCCGCGCTCGGAAAGCAGCCCCAGAGTCAGCAGCACTGCCAGCTGGAAAGACATCGGCAGGCTAAGCGCCAGCATAGACGGCGCCAGTTGCGCCATGCTGAAAAAAACCCAGCCGAACGGCGCGCCGTATTTGACCGCCTCGGTCAGCAGTCTGGCGAAATGATTCATAAAAAGCACGGCAGTAAAAACGGCCGCCGCCAGAGCCATATACGGCAACAACAGTTTAGCTATATATTTAGGGAATATTCTTATCTGCACTTGGAATTCCCGGTTAAAATCGTCTAAGTGGCGCGCTGCAATATGGCGGCGCATGTTCCTGAGCGCCGCCAAAGCCTCTGTACTATATTCTAGCAGAAGTTATGTATACTTTTAACATAGCGCGTACGGGGAGACAAAAATGCCCCTGCGGACGCAATATCCGCCTCGCGCAAAAGACAGGAAACGCCAGCCCGGAGCGGCCGGCGCGGTGTTATTGTATTTTACGATAAAGCAATAATATGGCCCGAGGTTTAGTTTTCTGAGGAAGATACTACTCTCTGCTTTCCTGCTGCTGGCGGCGGGGTTTTCCACTATGGCTTGCGCGCAGTCACAGGCGTCCGGCTATGCCCTTTTCGACCGCCAGACGCTTGAAGATGTCTTCGCAGAGGATACTTCAACCCCCACCGCGCAGGCCTCCACGGAAACCGTCGCCGGCGAGGAGTTGCAGGAAGAGCCTCCCGATATGGAATATTCCGGCGACGCATGGAACCATATGCGCGATGACGCCGAACGCGGAACGCTGCCTTCCGAGGAAACCTCGGCATCGTCCACTGCAACAAAAACATCCACCGCAGCCGCATCCAACGAGCCCATAGCGCTGCCGCCTTCCCTTGAAATGCCGAACTATGGAACCTCCATGTCGGTCACCGGCAGAAAAACCATAGGATTCAATTATTCAAGCAAGCATTACCTCTACGACCAGACCACCTCGCGCGCACAGACGCTCAGCACCTTCGACCTGCAGCAGCAGTTGCAAGTGAAGATAGAAGGCAAGATGGGTCCCAAGATAACCACCAACGTCGATTACGACGACTCGCGCACTGACAAGCAGGATATCTCCATCGTCTACAAGGGCGACCAGGACGAGGTCGTGCAGAATGCCTCGTTCGGAGACATCGATCTGTCGCTTCCATCATCGGAATTCGTGCAGTACAACAAACAACTTTTCGGCATCCGCATGGACATAAAGTACAAGAACTTCCAGTCCACGCTGATCGGCAGCCGCACCAAGGGCGCGACAAAAACCGTGGAGTTCACCGGCAACAGCAGTACGCAGAGCAAAGACATTTCAGACGTTTCCTACATACGCCGCACATATTACGACGTCGCTTTTGGGAGCGCCGCCGTACACCTGCCGATAAAAGCCAATTCGGAGAAAATATACCTCGACAACCAATCATATACCGCATCAAATAACTCGTCCGTAGTGCAGATGACCGTGGACGACATGGGCATACAAACTTCCTCCTATACCGGTAATTTCAGACTGCTCTCCCGCGGCGTGGATTATACTATGGACTATACGAACGGCATAGTGACTTTCGCCAGCGCGCTGAGCTCGCAGTACGTCGTGGCGTTAAACTATATATGTTCGGACGGCACCGAATTGCGCAACGCCTCTTCCACCGCACCGTATTCCGGCGGCACCGGATTTTACAAACTGATAAAAACATCGGGGGACGTCTATATTTCCACCGACCCAGTCGCGCAAGCGATGGAAATGGGCTGGAACCGGGAACTGAAAACCTATTATTCCTTCGGCCAGACCCAGCTTGTAGCGGATAACGGCCGCGGCAACTTCGTGCTGAAAGTGGAGGACCTGAGCCACAACTACATCGGCAGTTCGCTGAACCCGGCTCAGGTATATTCCGCCAACATAAGCGTGGACTTCACCAACGGTATGTTCCATCTGCTAAAACCTTTCGGCAACCCTTCGTATTCGGGCAGCAGCAATCCGCCGATAGATCCAAACATCTACGCCGCGTCGCCGATATCAAAATACATAATCCACACCGAATACCAGGCGCGCGTGAAAACCTTCTCGCTAAATTCCAGGGTGGTGCCGCAGAGTGAAACGGTCCTCATGGATGGATCCAAACTGACGCGCAACGTGGACTATTACATAGACTACGATACCGGCTACATAACCTTCTACAACGAATCCCGGGTACAGGCAGCCACCAAGATAAGCGTGACTTTCGACGTGTCCGCCTACGGCGGTCTGGGAACGGATTCGCTGATAGGCGGCAGGGTCGGCTATAACTTCAACAAGAACGTGTCTGTGGGGAGCACCGTTCTTTACCAGACCGGCACAAAATCGGCGACTGCACCCAGCATTTCCAGCGTCGCCAACAGCGTCGGCGTTTATGAAAGCGACCTACACTTCAACGACATAAAGCTGTTGCACAAGCTTAAAACAAGCATTGCCCTGGAAGGCGCCATCAGCCAGACAAACCCGAACCTTAACGGCTACGCCATTATCGACAACATGGAAAACGTCAAGGACCAGACCACGGCCCCGCTGGACTACCATTCGTGGCAGATAGCGGCGAACCCGACCATGGATCCGGCGGATCCGACGGCGCTGTCCTGGAATTCGGAAAGCGTGCCCGTACTGACAATAAATCCAAACGCGCAGGCCGCCAGCAGCGACGCGCAGACCGTGCTGGACTTTACTTATGACTTGTCGGTTTCGTCCGAAGTCTCCATAGTGTATCCGTTCAGTTCCGCAGGGCTCGATTTCACGAACAAAAACCTGCTGGAAATGCAGGTATACGCCGACGGTTCGTCCTCCGCGCCCGCTCCCTACATAAACATCCATCTCGGACGCATAAGCAACGACGCCGACGGCACCGGCGGCACAACTCTCTACTGCGCCGACGGCACAACCCGCACCAACGTGCCAAAAACCGAGGACCTTAACTGCAACGGCGTGCTGGATGTCGGCGAGGATATCGGATGGCTTTACGCTCCGACCAACAGCGCGCATACCGCGCGCTACGGCGCAGGCAACGGCAAGATAGACACCGAGGACCTCGACGGGTCCGGCGTGATGGAGGCGCAGGACTTCACCGGCGGAGATTTCGGCTACGTCAACGGCTCCTATTTCACCGACCTGTCGGCCGGCAGCGCGGAGAAAAATTATCTGGACTATACGGGCTGGCACACCCTCCAGTCCACTATAACGATAACAACGGACACCGCCTATGAATGGGCCGCGATAAAGCAGGTGCGCATATCGCTTAAGCAGGCCCCCAACGGCAAGACCAAGGGCACGATAAAAATAGCCAAGCTCGCAGTGACAGGCACCACCTGGGCCATGTCCACGTCTACCAACGTCTACGGCGGCAATTTGACGCTTTCCGGCGTCAACAACGTCGACAACTACGGCGAGTACACCCCGATTTACAATGTGCCGGGAGATCCGTCCAACGTCTTCAACTATCTCTATGGCTCCATAAGTTCGCTGCAGCAGTCCAGCAACTCAAGCAATATTTCCGAACAGTCGATGCAGCTGGTATACGCCTCCACCGCGTCTGCGCCGTCCATGGTGGCGGCGCAGCGCGTGTTCACCACACCGATAGACGTCTCGCGCCACCAGAAATTCATGTTCCTGATATCCAATCCGGTGACCGCCGGGGCGGAAATAAGCACGAGCACCTTCTTTTTCCTGCGCCTCGGCAGCGACAGCCAGTACGTGCAGGCCACCTTCCCGCTTGACTTTATCGGCTGGCGTCTGATAACACTTAACCAGGACGACCTCACCGGAGATGGCATCGCACGCACATGGACCAACGGCTCACCCTATAAAGTTACGGTATCGTCCGCCGGTTCGGTTAATTTCCAGTCGGTAAGCCTCTTGACGGCAGGCATAATGACCACGGACGGCGCCAACCACAACGGCAAGGTGTGGCTGGACGAGATACACGTCGGCTCCCCGCGCACGGCCACCGGCCACGCCTATATGCTCCGTCAGGATTTCGACTGGGAGAACTGGGCCGAATTCGGCTACAAGATAAAATACACCGACCGCAATTTCCAGACGCCGGTAAGCGCCATAAGCAACCAGGACAACAAGGCCGAAACCGCATATTTCAAATTCAAGCGCCTGTCCTATCTGCCGGTAAACGCAGACTATACGCATCAAATGACCGATTCGCCAAACGCGGTTACATCAAACGATTCGACTTTCATAAGCGAACTTACCGAAGGCATCATACTGCACGACAACGCAAATGTCACCGCCACTTTCACCAAAGACAAACTGCCCAAAATGACCGCAAAATTCACCTTCGATCAGATGGATTATGAACTGCTCACGCGCCTGGACAAGACTAACACTTATTCCGGCACCGCCAGCTATACCGTCCCGACCAAATCCTGCCTGCTGCCGCACTCAATGGACTTTAGCTACAGCTATGCCGACAGCAGCAGCCATTACGATTCCGCCGCCGTGCTGGCCACCGCGGGATACTATAATTCGGACGACATAACCACCGATTACGGGGCCAAATTAGGCTTTGTGCCATGGAAAGACTCCACCTTCAATCCCAGTTATACTCTAGAGAAGGTGCGCGAATCGCGCAATGATTACACCAGCGGCGCGCCTGAGACCTCCAGCTACCAGAAGTCTATGCAGCAGACGGCCAGCTTCACCAGCAGCTTCAAGCTGCTCTCCTGGCTGACGCCCACGGCCAACTACAGCGTCAACACGATAGAGAACAACAACCTTTCGGTGACCACGGTGACGGTGGGCTCGAACACGCAGGTTTTTAACATCGGCACGATAAAAACCCTGAACCGCAGCGCCAACGGCGCCGTGAACGTCAATCTCACCGCCTCCAGCTTTTTGCCGAAAGGAAAATTCCTGGACATATTCCGCAGCATGACGCTGGTAAACAGCTACCAATTACAAGACGGAGACAGCTGGAACTATGTGGAGGAAAGCCTTAACACCATGGGTTCGCTGTGGCTGCGTTCGAACCTGACGCCGACAAACCCGTACGCCTCCCGCACGAATCTGACGCTGCGCGACACGGTCACATCCACGCAAAAATGGATGCCGCTGAGCAGCTTTGACATCGCGGGAAGAATGGCGCCGCTCAAAACGCTGACCATAACCAACAACTACAGCAAATCGCTGACACGCACAGACGTGACCGGCACCGCCAGCCGTGTGGTAAACACAACGATGCCGGACCTTGTGGCCAGCATCTCGCAGCTTGAGAACATGTTCAAAATAACGCGCTGGGCCACCAATGTCGCACTGGACCTCAAGTATTCCAGAAACACGGCCGAAACCGTATCGACAAACATGACCAATACCCGTACATACGGTTTCAATCTGCGTTTCCTGCTGTTCAAAAAAATAGATTCGCTTGTCACAGGGAACATGAAAACTACCGACTCGTATGACTATACGACAAATTCCGACTCAGGTTCCACGCTGCACCGCGACGCCACCGTACAGGGCGCATTCGAGGTGGGCAAATTCCGGCTGACGCCGAAAGTGGACTACAACTACGACCAGACCATGTCCGCCAGCGACGTGCTTACGCAGGACGTGACCACAATAACTCCGGCATTTTCCGCGCGCGGCGATTTCGCCACGCCGAAAGGACTGCTGCTGCCCTTCATGAAAAAACCGCTGCTGTTCACCAACCGCATCATCTGGACCAGTACGCTCAGCTTCGCGATAAAACGCTCGCCGCTAACCGAGGAGGACAACTCCAACCTGCTCAACTTCACCACGATCGCGGACTGCGAACTTTCCAAAAACCTGCGTTTGGCGATAAACGGAGCCGCACAGCGCCTGTGGCATCTGTACCTTCCGTCGGAAGAATACATATCCTTCACGGCGGGCTCTACGATGACGCTGCAATTCTAGATTATGTCCTGGATATTTTCCTCCGCCGTAAAAAGGGCCGCCGAAACGATAGGCACGCTGCGAATGCGCCTGCGCGACAGGACGGCGGGGATGCTGATGGATATTGTTCTGCCACGCACATGTTTACACTGCCGCAAAGACCTTCCCTTCTGCTCCGGACTGCCACTGTGTTCAGGCTGTCTTTCACAACTTAAAAATATCCCGGAACTGTTCTGCCGGCGCTGCGGAGTGCCATTGCCGGACGGCGGTGCGCACTGCTTCAATTGCCGCGGAACAAAAGCCGCGAACTGCAAATGCTCGCTCATACGCTCCGCGCTGGTCTTTAACCCCCAATCCCGGAGCCTCGTGCACCACTTAAAATATCGCGGGAAGACCTCTCTTGCGCCGTTCATGGCGGCAAGAATGGCAACCGCGCTGGAGCGCTACGCGGAACTGGCGCCTTTCAGCGTAATGGTTCCGGTGCCGGTGTCGCCGGGAAGACTGGCGGAACGCGGCTATAACCAGTCGCTGCTGCTTGCAAAAGAACTCGGCAAAATCACCGGGATGGCAGTTCTGGAAAACATACTTATAAAAACCAGGGAAACCGCACAGCAGGCAAAACTGAATCGTGCCGCGAGGGAAAATAATCTCCTGGACTCTTTCTGTCTGCCTTTCCCGCAGCGCGTTAAGCGGGCCCACGTGCTGCTTATAGACGACGTGGCCACTACAGGCGCGACACTTGAAGCCTGCGCCAGGACATTAAAAAAAGCGGGCGCTTTGCGCGTCGCAGCGCTTACTTTTGCACGGGAATAGCCGCCCGAAATCAAGTGACATCTCATTTCAGATTGTTCTCGCCAGTAAAATATAATTCAGCCCGCCAGATTACTGGCGGCCGTAAAAATTATCAGCAAACAGCTGCTTTTACTGCTTGCGTGTAATGGCCGGCCCGGGAGACGGACGGACACCTATATGTACACAGAAGCTACCCGCGCAATTAACTATCTTCACTTAAAATGGTAATATTATAGATACGAATTCCGGTTCGCGCCGAGGTAGCTCAATGGTAGAGCAACGGTTTTGTAAACCGTAGGTTGTGGGTTCGACTCCCATCCTCGGCTTGTTTATTTGAGGTCAAAGCATGCTTAAAAAACTGTTGGGTTTCGTTCTGCTTTCCCTGGCCTGCGCTCCGGCCTACTGCGCGCCCGCGTTCACTTTCGAAAACTCGCCGACCATAATCACAAACAACAGCGTCTCATCCTATACGATAGTCAGCGTGCAGCAGTGCCCCAGTACCGATGTCAACTGCGCTGCGGGCTGGCGGCTGTTCATTTCGTCGGCCAATTACCAGATAGTCAGCGCCACGTCCACAGACAGCCAGAACTGGAGTTTTGAGTCCGGCATACGCCTCAGCACTCCAAATTATATCGGCGCGATATCCTCCATGAAGGGCTTCGATATGTATTACGAGCCGCATTACAGCAGGTACCAGGCATATTTCGTGGGGGTAAACAATACTGCCAGCCCCACGACCTACACGATAATGCGCGCAACCTCGACTGACCAGGTTTCATGGGGGATAGACTACACATTCGGCGGCATGACGCAGAGCAACAATACCAACGTAACTCAGAGTCCGAAAGTCATACGGGACACAAACGGCAACGTTTATCTCTTTTATGTGCAGGACTCCGTAGGCAGCGGCAATCCGGGCGATTACCGCGTATATTACTCTACCTGCGCCAGCTATAATTACGGCAACGGCTTTGGCGCTCCCACGCTGGCTATAAATACCACCTCCGCATATGCCGTTGCTATTTCAACGCTGACCGACGGTTCCGCACGACTGTACATGTCGGCCTCGTCGGCGCTTACAGCCAGCACATCGCAGTACAATATAATCAGCGCGGTGACCAGCGCGCTCGGCCCCAATATGACTTTCAAGACGGAGGGCACATACGGCACCCAAACGCCCATAATACTTTTGTCTACGCCCGCAGTTTCCTCCATGTTCACCGACTTCGCCGTTATACGCTCTTCCGAAACCTATCGATGGCGGCTCTTTGCCAACTTGCGCGACGGTTCCACATACTATGCACAAACCGCGCTTACATACCTGCCGTATCCTACAGGGATATCGCCCGGCACAGTTTACAGGACCGACACTGCGGATAATATGACGCTTTCCGGCGAAGTTTTCTCTCCGTCCAGTTCCGTGTCCGTAACAAACGGCAGCGCTTTGCTTGGCGTTTCTGGCCTTACACGCAACAGCGACGAAAGCCTGTCTTTCGTGCTGAATTCAAGCGGGGCCGCGCTGGGATCCTATTCGATAATAGTGACAAACGCGGACGGACGCTCCAGTACGCTTTCAAACGCGCTTTATGTGGATTATCTGTCCGGCTCGGTAAGCGTGCTGGACAACCTCTTCCGCCCGCTGAACGGGAGCACATGCAAATTCACCATAACGGCATATGGCTCCGGACATCTTATCATACGCGCATTCACCAAGGGCGGACAGACCGTAAAACACATTTATGACGCCGCCATCCCGGATGCCTATACTGACGGTGAGCCGTTTGTCGTAAAATGGGACGGCACCACCGACGCCGGGCATACCGTGGCCAGCGGTCTGTATTTTGTGGTCATAACGGGGCCCAAGATAAACGCTACGGAAAAGGTGGTGGTAATAAAATGAGACGCATAGCCGCTTTTGCCTGTCTGCTGTTTGGCATTGCGTCTGTTGCCTCGGCGGAAAACGGAATAGTAGGCGGGGAGTTCCTGCTGATTCCGGTAGGTGCGCGCGCCGCCGCAATGGGCCAGGCGTTTACCGCCGTGCCGGCCAATACCCCGGACGCACTGATTTACAACCCTTCAGCCAACGCGTTTATCTCGTCCAATACAATATCGGCCGATTATATGCGCGGCTTTGACGGCGACGGGACCGGCCTTTTTGCCGCCGCAGTACCGCTGGGCAGGGTGGTTATTACCCCGGCATTGCTTTATTATAACGCGGGTACTATGGACCTGAATTTGTCGGATGGCACTAACGGCAGCGTGATTGCAGAGGAAGATTATGTCTACATGGGCGCCGCCGCATTGCGCATGCTGGACTTCCTTGCGGTGGGCGGCTCGTACAAGTCATGGAGAAGCACGCTTGCCCAAACCGCAACAGCCAAAGGCACAAGCTACGATTTAGGCGCGATGGCGCTGCTGCCTTATGGTTTTTCCGCCGGGTATGCGGTTTTAAATATGGGCGACGACATAAAATACGACGCATACGCCGACCCGGCACCCAAGACCAACCGCGCCGGCATCGCCTGGCACATAAGAAGATCCCAGTTTGATGAAGATCCCGACCCGACCGCCGCCAACGCTGATTTCGACATTCTCTTCAGCGGAGACTATGTAAAGACCGTAGACGAGGACGGGTATTATCAGTTCGGCTCCGAGGCCACCACGAAAATTTCAGATAATTCCACCTTTGCCCTGCGCGGCGGCTACATGATGGATCGAGACAACCAGACTATAACTTTCGGCGCGGGTTTCCGCGCAGCCGGCTGGGGATTTGATTACGCCTATGGCGGCGCGCGCATGCTGGATGCGGTACATCAGTTCAGCATTTCATGCAGTTTCTAGCCCGCTCCGGCGCCGTGGTCCGGCAATAAATTTGTCACGCCTTTCACCATAAAAACCAATCCCGCAACAATGAAAAATCCGCCGGACAGTTGCTGTCCAGCGGCTCTAATGGTATCGGCCCGCAACATCAACTGTGGACTGCGCTTACAACCACAGAAACCAAAACTATTCAATGAGAATGCAAGCAGCTTCCCGAATTCGTCGTATTATAGAGTTTACCGGAACGGACCAATTGAAAGGCATAAAGGCTGGATACAATTATAGACACAGTTAAGCAGACATTAAATGGCGATTTTTTATATGTCAGCCCACTGGATTGGCGAGGTAGAGAATGCTATAGCATGTCAAAATCAAGAACCAGATTAAACAAGTTACAGAATTATATGCGTAAAAAACCAATCATCATACTTTCGTAACAATCTATTTCTCCTTGCCGTACAACTTTTTAATGCCAAATCTGCAAGTCCAAATGAAAAAATTCACTCTTTGGAAAGCGATTGAAGTGAGTGTTTGATATTATTTATAGGCAGCAAATATTATCGCAGGGCGGATATAATAATGTTTCGCGTAAGGATTTCGGGGAGCAGCACTTCAGGGCGTCCCTGTGGATACACTACATACAGCGGTACGCCGTTACGCCCGTATTTTGCCAGCTCGGACTGTATACGCGCGTCATGGCCGGTCCAGTCGGCGCGGAAGGCAGAAACCCCTTTCGCGGAAAGCGCGGCGCGCACCTCCGGCGACGACAGCACGCCACGTTCGTTGGCCTGACAGGAAAGGCACCATGCAGCCGTAAAATCCACAACCACGGTATCGCCTCTTGCCCGCGCCGCGGCCACGGCCTCCGGCGACCAGGGCTTCCATATACTATCACGACGGGCAGACGCGGGGGAAAGCAGACCCCACAAAACAAACAACAGCCAGAACGATGTAGCAAACATGGGAATTGAAAGCAGTTTTTTAAGCGTTATCATCCAGTTCCCCGGTTTAGGCAAAAACCGCACAAGCACGGGGCAGGAGGAAAGCAGCGCAAACGGCGCTGCGGCGCCAAGACCCAGCGCGCAAAAAACGCAGACGATATCCGCCGCCGGACGGGTAAGCGCCCAGCCGAGCGCAGCGCCCATAAACGGCGCGGTGCAGGGCGCGCCCGCAGCCATGGCAAACACTCCCGAGAAAAAAGACCCGGCAAGGCCTTCCTTCATCGACAGCGAAGAACCCACCCCCATCCATCGGGAGCCGATTTCAAAAAATCCCAGCAGGCTGACACCAGCCAGGGCAAATAACGCCGCAAGCAGCCCCACAATCCACGGCGACTGAAACTGCGTTCCCCAGCCGAACGTTTCACCGGCATGGCGCGCGCTTATCAGCAGCGCGGCCATTATCCCGCAGCAAAGCACCATGCCGAGCGTATACGCAAGCGATTCAAACCCGCCATGTCGCATGCCTGAGTCCCTGCGGTTTAAAAGTCCCAGCGTTTTAAACGCCAGCACCGGCAGAACACAGGGCATAAGATTAAGCAGTAATCCGCCCAGAAACGCCAGCACGATCGGGCGGAGCAGTCCGTCCCCGGCGGCGACCCGAACGGATACTTCCACCGGGGCTGCGTCCGGCATGGCGACAACGCCGGTTACCTGAGACGGGAATGCCGCATCCTGCGCCAGTTTAAGCGCAATCTCGGTCTCAAGCGGGCTTACGCTTACGGGCGAGCGGGCATTTTCAAGAACATCCGGTTCCGACGGAAAAAATTCCGCCAGCGGATGCTGGCCTTTTATCCTGAGCCTGACGACGCCGCCGGAACGTTCGGCTGAAACTTCGCCGTCGGCGCGCTGCGGCACTTTTAAAAGGGCGGTTTTAAGCTCGACATCCGCGGCGGCATTCTGGCGCGAATCATTGCGTATGGCCATGTGCAGCGTCAAATCGGCCGCGCCCGGCACGCAGGTTTCGCGGCAGGCAAGCCATTCGGCCCTGGCGCGCAACGCAATCGGGACACCGGGTCTGGCATCGGGAGGTATCGAAAGTGTAAGCGGCAGAACCACGCCGTCTTTATAGCCGAAATTGGTGAGTGGAGGGAATTGCAGCCGCTGCGGCACAGGCCAGGAGAGCGGCGAGGCTTTCCAGCCGGGCGGCAGTTTCCATGCGAGCGTTGGCGCGGTACCGGCATCGCCGGGATTTTTCCAGTACACATGCCAGCCTTCGTGCAGCTTGAGTTTGAGCCCCGCAGTGAAGCTCTCCCCGGGACGCGCGGCGGACAGCGAGGAAAGCAGCGACGCGTCCACATATCCGGCTTTCGCGGGGAGAGCGAGCAACAGCAACAGGGCAAGAATGCGCATGATAATTATTCCCCGCTAGTTCTCCGGCGAAGCTTCGGCGGCGGGAAATACTTCCAGCATTTCCACGCTACGTGTGGCTTGGACAAGGGTCATGCCCAACTGTCCTTTAAGAACCGCGGACAAAGCGTCTTTGTTCCCCGGCGTCCATTCAATATTTATCTTGTAGCTCTCGGTCAGCCCGGTTTCGTCAACTACCGGCATACCGTACACCATCTCGAAGAAGCCAAGCAAATTCCCCACGGTTGTACCATCTGCATGAATAGCTCCGGGTCCGGTACCGAAAGAACCGCCGTTTTTGGACGGGACCAGCCCGCTGTGCGACATATCCTTGTCATATTGGAGCAGCAGCACCGACTTATCTTTATTAACACTGCGCACCTCCACGCCGTATGCGGTTTTTATCACCTGCGAGAGCATCTCTTTTCCCGACACCCGCGGAACACGAAGGAAGAAACTTAATCTCTGCTGAGGCAATCCGGAAGAAATCTCTATGTTTTGTTCGTTTATATCGTAAGCCTGGGAGAGCATGAAGCGCAAGTCACCTGTGAAGTTCAGGATCTCCGCCGAACCGGCCCCGATGCCACTGCTGCTATTGCCGCCGGCAGAAGGCGCGCTGTCGACGCGCACTTCAAGCATCGGCTCTTTCGCTTCTTTCTTCTTGGGGTTTTTCTCTGCGGATTCCTTCTTTATAAAGACGGGCTTGATGTTCGAGGCGGAGCCGGTGTCCAGTAACTGGGCAAGAGCCTTCTCCGAAACTTCTTCGGGCTGGGTGTAACGCAGAACGGTTCCGGTTTTGCTTATTATTACCGTCTGCGGAAACGAGCCCGAACCAAGAAGCTTTATGGCATCGTCGCCGCCAACGCCCACGGTGCCTGACATCGGGTGCCTTTTTTGAAACTTGCTGACGGTTGCCGCGCTTTCTGCGGTTACAGAAATGAATTCCACCGGTTTCCCCTGGAACGCCTTCTGCAACGCGTTCATGTGCGGGATATCAGCCACGCACCCGGCACACCATGTGCCCCATAACTCCACCACCACGACTTTACCTTTGTACGCATTCCATCCGGGGAAGTCCGAAAGCTTGCCGTCCTTTAACAGCTTCATATGCACCGCAGGCGCGGGCTGACCTTCGGGCACCGCCGCTTGCGCAAAAGACGCAATGAACGCCAGTGCTGCCATGGAAATACACGACTTAAATTTTAGTTTCATCAGTTCTCCCTGGGATTGCGGCTTCCGGGCTGCCCGGCATCGAGAGTTTTCAGCGCGCGTTCAACTATTTCGTCCGTATTCACACTGTCCATGCAATGCGTCGGTGCGGAGCATTTTCCAAGAAAGGAATCGACCCTGCATTTTCCGGGGCCGTAAGTGCAGGGGACTGTCACCCGTTGATGTTCGGGATAGCCGAATATATCGGACTTGGTAGGACCCCATAGGGATATAACTGGTGTCCCGGTCATATGCGCGGCGTGCATCATAAAGCTATCCACGGTTATCAGCAAATCCATGCGCTTAAGCAGCATTATGGATTCCTTAGGCGTTGTCACTCCGGCCAGCGAATAGGTATATTTCACTTTTTCCGCCCCTGACCTCCCGAACTGCAGCACCAGAGCACCGCTGTCGGTAAGCGCTTTTGACACTTCCTCCCACTTACTCTTAGACATCATTTTTTTAGTTGCCGTACTGTCCGGAGCGATGGCCACGTTCTTGCCCCGCCAGGGAATCATAGCAGCGAGCAGAGTATCAGAAACTCCGTCCATGGGCAGGTAAAGGGTTTCCGGCACTGGCAGCTCAAGACCAAACATTTTAGCCAGCATCTGATAAGCTCTGATGCTTCCATTGCCTATCTCTTCGCTTTGCCCGTATGTTACTGGCAACACCGGGGCTCCCTTGGGCAGGTAGTCTATCCTTTCTATTCCCGGATGCCCGGCCAGCATATCGGTAAAGGACGTACGCCGTATCATATTGTACTTTTTCCCCAGCCTGTCGTGCGCCAGTTTGATAACGCCTGAAAACAACAACACGTCACCCAGCCCGCCTATAGGATCTATCCATTGCATTTCAGTTGACATGATCGGGTCCCCCTTCGTAGTGTAAGCCGGTTATCGGCTCGAAATATTTTGTCAGGAAAAGTCTTGTTCCGTCGCACCAGTTGCTCTTGTGGCGCAGGTCGCCGTGAGCAGCCTTGGAATCCATCGGGCAGCCTCCGTGACATATCCCCCAGAAGCGGCAGTCCTTGCAATCCCCGGCACTAAGAACCTCGGAACGCTCCGCCCAGTCCTTGCGTTTCTGCAGGCTGAAAACCTCACCGATGGTGGTATTTTCAATGTTTCCGTATTCGACAAGGTTCCAGTCTGCGGAACTGCTGCAATGGGAGAGCTGGCCTTGCGGGCCAATGTACATATGATTCTCCCCGCATTTGCCGCTCCTGGTACAGATCAGCCCGTTCCCGGTTTTAGTATAGAGCCCATGATATTCGGTAAAGGGACGGATAAAACCATACAGTTCCCGATGCGGCCACCATACTTTGAACATCTCGCCAAGGAAATCGGCATATTCCTCGGCCGTTATGCCGAGATCGCCCTGGTTCCCTCCTTCCACAAGTACGGGATTTATCATCAGATTTCCCGCAATGTTCGTTAGGAAGTAGAACAGCTCTTTTGGAGCCGCCAGGGATTTTTTTGTAACAACATATATGAGCCCCCACTTCATTCCGCTTTCCTCCAGAAGAGATACTCCTTTGAAGAAGCGTTTGTTATAACTGTCGGAATCCCTGGAACTACCGAACCCGCGCACATTGTCTTGTGGGTCGTAGCTGGTCCCGACACTGGTTATGCCAAGTGTTCGCAGCGCGGCTATCAGCTTGGCGTCAAGCAGCGTAAGATTGGATTGTATCCCGTGGGATATCCTGCCCTTGGTTGTAGGACAGCATTCGGCCTGCAGCCGCGCCGCCATATTAAGGTAGTCCGCTCCCAGCAGCATCACCTCGCCGCCGTGCCAGGTAAGGTTGACATGCTCTTTCGGATTCTCATTAAGATACTGGTCCACGCGAGAAAATACCAGTTTTAACATGTCCGTGGACATATCCGGCACGCACTTTTTGTGAACCACGTCGCAATAGGCGCAATTGGCATTGCAGCGTTCTGTGGCTTTAAATATTATTGTCGGCATTTTTGCTCACCTCTCCCGCGGATTCCAGCAGGGCGGTCATGAACTGCTTCATGGCGCAGTGGTTGTCTTCGTTCCCGGTCTTTCTGAAGCCACACACCCGCCATGCCGGGCATACGGAGCAGCCACCGAATTTCAACTGTGGGGTGCGGCGCTTTTCCCTGGCTGATAGACTAAATCCTCCAAAGTCTATTGTATCGGCTTTATCCAGCGTTCCTATAAAGTCGCCCTTTCCCAAAGCATCGGACGAAAGAGAAATATTGCCTTTCTCGTCGCAATGAAAGAATGTGCCTTCTTTTTCCAGATAAAGCTCTTTATAATCCGCATACAAATTCTTATGTTCGGTATACGCGTAAAAAAAGGGCTCCACGGAAACGTGCGCAACTTTCCCGAAGGCATCGTAGGCCAGCAGGTCTTCCATGGCCTCCCAGTCGGTATTATCCCTGTCCATTATAAGTCCAGTCTTCACCATCAGTGAGGAAAGCACCCTTACTGCGATTATATTTTCCGTAGTGGCAGGGAAATAGAAACGCGCCGCCGAATTGCGCATATTTTCGAGCGCTGGAATGCAGTCTAACAGCCGCCCGGCGCGCTTTAAGCGAAACAACAGCGGCAGCCTTATCCATTCTTTTTTAAGGTCTATCGAGGCAAGGCTCTCGGAGGAAACCTCTATGCAATGGAGTCTGTCGCGGCTTACAACGGCGATTATCTTATCGATATCGCCGGGGTTCGTTGTACGTACGGCAAGCCGACCGTTTGTCTTACCGATAACGGCCTCGTTGAAAGGAACCACAAAAATATGTGTCGTCGTCTTTGTCATATTTTGATAGAGCGGACGCCGCCCTCCTTGTCTATCTCGCGCAGTATGTGCGCCGCGCAGCCGCCGCCACACATGCCTTTTTTACGCCAGTCGCAGCTATCGCATTTTTCGTATATGCCGCCAGCTTCCCCCCGTATATCCTGCGAGAAAGTCTTGAAGTATTCCAGCATGCTATTGTAATCGTCAAATTCATACACGGATTTGCGGTGCGTTGCCGAGAGCGGGAAACAGGCCCACGCCGTCATGTCCGGCCCGATGTCGAGTGGCAGCCCGCAGGTGAAACTTTGGGTGCCTTTAGCGGCCTTGTATAGCTGGCCCAGTTGTTCGTCGCTGAAAAGACACAGCGGGAACCCGCAATCAAGAGCTGGAACTACGTCATACTTGTTGAATACCGGCAGATAGCCCAACATTCTGTTTACTATCTCCGGCATATCGGATATGGCTATAAAAGCATTATTCTCCCGCAGTATCGGATGTGTCAGGCCCAGCCTTATGTGACGCTTGAGGCCATAGCGATTAATATACCTGAAGAGGAAATCCAGACTGAAGTCTTTGCGGTAAATATTGAAACCTGGAGCAACCGAAGTGCCAAACTCCTCAAGGAACTCCTCCACCCGCTTGGTTTCACCGGACGGCGATAACTCCGGGTCGTTAAGATTGCAAAGGAAAGAGATTTTTTTTGCGGCTTCGGGAATGGTTTCATAGACCCGCCGGAGATCCCCTTTAACCTTGTCCGACATGATTCCGCTGCTAAAAACCGTAACGGAAAAGCCCCGTTTAATGACATAGGCCAGGAAATCCGCGAACTGGGGGTGCAGCGTAGGCTCTCCGCCTAGGAAGCGCATTTCGCGGCAACCGTCCCGCGCTAACAGGTCCGCGAGATAGACCAGGTCTTCCCATCGGATTATTTCACCGCTGTCGTTTTCATTCATCTGTTTCTTGGCGAAACAGTACGGACATGAACGAACACATTTTTGTGTGAGCAATATATTTGGCATAGTTTGTTTTTACTCGTCCGGTATCTCCATTATGTGTGGCGCCGCAGTTTTTGTTGGCGCCGCGGCGCCACACGATATTAGTTGCTAGCACACCCCGTTTCTGTAGGCAATAGTGCTGCCGTTGTTAGTATATCCCGAATAATAGCAATCGGTGGCGAGGCTGTGATTGGCTGTGACTCCCGTCTTGACACCGACGGCAGGAGCAGAGACATGCTGTCCTATTATGCCGAACCTGGCACCCTGTGCCGGGGTCACCGCCTGCGCGGCCGGCACAAAAGCACCAGCCAGCTGAAGTCCCATGCCTATCCCCATTGAAGCCTTCGCCATACGCCTTATCGCCTCGCGGCGAGCGGATTTTACATTCGTATCTGTCATGATTTCTCCTTATTTTGATTTGCAGATTCAGGATTTACACTGAATCGCGCTGTGTTTTGCTTCTACTTCCATTTTCAGCAGAGCAATTCCTATGCCAAAGATGTTTTCCGGTGCCGCGAATCGCTCTTCTTCGAAAACCCGGCGGAAATATCTTAATATCCCACTGATTTTCTGTGCTTACGCTGATAATGAAGCAATTTTTATGCCAATATCGGGAATATGCCGGATTGCCGATAGGGAAAGGCTCTTTGAGTGTCAGTTATACCACGGAATGTTAGCGAAGGATTTGCCGATATGCCAGGGAATACGGATTGGGAATTACGTCGGAACGTTTATTGGCATGATGGAACCGTGAAGACCTGTGGCGTTGTGGATTTTACGTAATGTGAATTATTCCCAGGGCGGGTCTTTGCCGATTACGCCTTTTAGGAATGTCAGATGTTTGAACTGTTCCGGCGCGTGGCCGGTTGCCATGTGGATGTTGGTAAAGCCTTTTTCGTGCAGCGCTTTGGCGATATCTTCGCCTTTAAATCCATCGCCAAGTTCCGAATCGATATAAACCGGCGTCGCCTTGTTCATATCGCCGCATTCGCTTAAAAATCCATCAGCCGTTTTGTAAGCCCGCAAATTTATCCCGTTTGATTTCGCCGACATCTTCCATGTCATATGCACAAGCGCATCGTCGTCGATAAGCACAGCCGTTTTTTGTTTCGGCTTTGCCTCGCCGGTTGCTTTTATCGGCACTATGCCTGACAATGTTTTGGGCAGAAGTTTCATCCCGGCTTTGCGGCATTCTTCCAGCACATGTTGTTCTTCGTAGCGGCTAGTGACTAATATAGATTGCCTTTCTATCCCCAGTTCCGTTGCGACGCTTATGCCGGTATCCCTGCTGCCGAGAAGTTCATAATCCAAAAGATAGACGACGGATTTTGCTTTGTCCGCATTTTCTTTCACCCAGCCGCGCAATTGCCGCGTCGTCGTGAAAGCGAGCATTGTTATGCCCTGCTCATTAATGCGGGCGGATGCCAGCCGCCCCTGCCAGATGCCATGCACCGTCGTATCGTCGTCAAGAATGATGACCGGCAGATTCGGCGGCAATTCCAGCGCAGGGACGAACCATTGCGGCGGATTGGCCTTTGGCAAGGTGACGGTTATCGTAGTGCCTTTGCCGACTTCCGACGATATGTCCAGCTTCCCGCCCCAGCTTTCGGCGCAACTTCGTGCGTGATAAAGCCCGAGGCCGTTGCCGTTTTGCTTGCCGTGCGTTTCGCCTTTCTGCCCGAGTTTTGGCAGGATATCGGCGGGAATGCCTTTGCCGTCGTCTTGCACTTTGATGAAAATATTATCGGCATCGCCGGAAAGCGTAACCGTTACCGAGCCAGTTTCGCCCAATGACTCGGCGGCATTGTTGATAAGGTTGGAAAGCATTCTTTTAAGCTCGGGGGAATCGACATCGGCAAAAAGCCCGTATGATTCCGGCGTCAGCTTCATGTCGATATTTATGCCGGGCCTGGAGCGAAGCTGCAAACGCTTTTCCGTAATCACCGGGTCGACAAGGCTGGAAAGCAAAACTGTTTCCATTTTGAAATTCTGTGTTTGGGAAGCATTTGCATCTGGGCTAGACGAGGATTTTGCATTCTGCCTGTTCCTTTCAAGCAAATCGTTTGCGATATCGCGTATGCGGTTGGATACATTGCGCAGCATCACGCGCTTTTCCTCCGGCAGGCCGGAAGTGTCCTTTAGCATCGCGTCCATAGCCGCCAGCGGCGAACGTATATCATGCGCCACCTGCGCCGCCAAATCGGACATCGCCTTCGATATCGCAAGCTCGTTTTCCAGACGGGAGGCGTTTTGCAGCGCATCGGTCATCTTGCCGGTCATTTCGGCGAACGGCGCGCCTATCAAATCCTGCGGCATATCGCCGATTCCGCGCCGCACGGCGTTCTTTATATCCTCGCCGGAGCCGGAATCGGCGAGGCGGTTTATTTCGTCCACCGAATGTTCGACAGCAATAATGGTGCGAATAGCGCCAAGGTTGGAGACCAGAAGCAATATAAAAAAGAACAGCACCACCGTGATGAAAAGGATATAGTTCTGTTCGAAAACGGCGGCGTTTACGTCGTACAAATCGATGACATATTCAAGCTGGCCCAGCTCCGCGCCGTTTGAAATGAACGGCGTTTTCAGCGTGCGCTGCGCCCAAGGTCGGTCGTAGAGATTGCCGATGACGGCTTCCTTGAAAATCCATTTGCTGCCCTGAAATTCTATCGGGTGGAAGGTGATGCGTTTTACATTGTCGTTTTTAATGCGCCAGAGTATGCGCTGCGTTTCGAACACATCGCCGTCGAGGAACGCCTTTTCGAAATAGGCGGCGTTCTGATGCATCGCGGTGGCCAGCTTGTCGTTTGCGACGGACACGGCGTCGCACACCGAATAAACCTGCCAGAACGCGACAAAGACACCGATAGCCAGCGCATAATATTTCCAGTTATAAGCCAGCACCCGCCCGACAAGCCGAATAAACGATTTCACCATCGAAGGTCTCCCACATCTATATACTCGGCGAAACCCTGACCAAGAATTATATTTTTTACATTTTTAGGATAATACAGATGTCCGCTGTCCTGATAAAGCGGCAAGATCACATGCTGATCCCGCAATTCATTGGCCATATCCTGGGCGATCTGGATTTTGGCGGCCTCGTTATGTGTTGCGGAGAACTTTTCATATAGTTTTTTGAGATTTGCGGTATCAAAATTATTAAATCTGGGGTCAGTAATAAATGTGGAAAAGAAAATATCATATGCCGGGCGCACTGTGCTGATATAGAGCACCCGAAGATTATACGGATTCGGGGTGGTTGCCGACGCTTGCGCCTTGATAACCTTTATAGTCAGCCCCGTTCTATTTGAAACGCTTTTCAGAAATTTATCGAGGGCATTCTGGTTATCAGTATAACGATTCATAACCGAAATCATGGCATGCTCTCTGGGGGCGCTGCGCAGCGCGGCGTCACAGTTTTGATCGGGGTGACCGGGCAACGCTCCGGGAATACCAAGAGGCAACACGGTCTGGATGTTGCGAAATCCACGTTCATGCGGCATAAAGGCAGCGCTTAGCGCATTCGGTTCAATGCAATTGTACAGGATGTTGCGGATCCTTGGATCGGGGTGGTTTATTACGAGCAAAATAGAGGCTAATTCCATGTTATAGGTAGTGAGGAATGTATTCTGTATCCATTTGGGAATATCACTGTCGCGCATGAAATTAAAATCCTGAATTGCGCGATTGTTCAGCTGCGGGTCATCCTTGCCGCTATACAGGGTAAAGACTATCTTGTTGAAACCGTCGCGAATGCTGTGTTTGCGATAAAGTGTAATGGATTTTTTGCCCAGCGTTTTTACATAAAAGGGCCCAAGACCATCCTCTATGTCTTTGGTTCTGGCAACCGTGGGGGCATTTTCATAGTCAGTTAAAAAAGAAAGATAGTCGGTAACCGGCTGTTTGAATGCAACATCAAAGCAGGAATTGTTTTGAGTCACGTTAAAATCGGAAATAAATTTTGCGGTTGTTGATGTGATATAGGTTTCGAAAAAATTTTCCGCAAACAATTTATCACCACTAAAAACCAGCGCTTTGTCCGGGCAGAAAGTGTATCGGGTGGAATCCACACTGCGGCCCCACGATTTCAGCATATTTGAATGATAGTTCTGTCCGTCATCCTGCCTGAAAAGAGGTTCGTGGGTTTGCTTGATAATATAATATCCGACAAGAGATTGCGCATCTGCCGTTGTTATATGTTCCGGCAATTGCTGCACTGGCACTATCCAGGTATGCTTGGCAGAATAATAATTGTGCTTAAAAATACAGGTACAAAGCAAAATGGGCATAAAGGTCAAAAAGTGTTGCTGGTTATACTAGGCAGCTCGACGGTAAATAGTATATTTTAAGGCATGGATGTTAAACCGGTTTAAGATTGGAGGCTGATAATGTCAAAAAAAACGATGTCCG
>Ga0326728_10004599_pt1 | contig 40441 bp, 38 predicted proteins | sample MB3enrmetagenome_FD_207602 | JGI IMG/M metagenome (GOLD analysis project Ga0326728, IMG submission 207602) | Lab enriched peat soil microbial communities from McLean, Ithaca, NY, United States - MB31MN | ecosystem: Environmental > Terrestrial > Soil > Wetlands > Peat | place: USA: New York... | reverse complement strand
GGTCCTGGTGGGTGTTGAAGCTGGTCGCGCCGTGGTAGGTTCCATACGAATTTTCGTACGTATTCGTCGGAGGGGGTTGCACACCGTAGCCCGTGGTGCCGATGCCCTTGTCGTTGGCAACGATCAGTGCTTTGTCCGCCGCGTCCAGCACAACCGAACTCGGCGCATAGCCGACCGGGATCAGGCCAAGGACGGGGTCCCACATCTTGTCACGGAGGTCAACCACGGCAACCGCGTTGGCGTTGTAGAGGGCGACGTAGGCGATGTTGTTTGCGGCATCGACGGCGATCGAGTTCGGCCCCGCGCCGTACGCCGGCTCCCATTCACCGGGTACGCCGATCGGCAGCCCGAGGTCGATCTTCCGCACCTCTTGGTTGCAGGTCGTGTCGAGCACGGAGATGCTGTCGCTATACGCATTCGCGACCAACAGGTACTTGCCCCAAAACGCCATACCGGTCGGGTGTAGACCGGTCTCGATGCTGCCGGTGACCGTGAAAGAGGCCAGGTCGACCACGGAAACGGTGCCGGTGGCCGTGGAGCCAGTCGGATAGTGGGCGACGACCGGGGTGCCGTTGGAGTATTCCTGGAAGTCGCTCGCGGTAGCAATCCGGCCGGCTTCGTTCGAGACGTAGGCGGTCTTGCCATCCGGCGAAATCACGACGCTGTGTGGGACGTTACCGACACGGATCTCCGTAACCTTGACTGGCGGTGTCTGGGTCAGATCGATCTCGGCCAGCGTATCGTTATTGTCCAGCACGGCGTAGGCAGTCTTGCCATTCGACGAGATCGCGATGCCCAAGGGATAGGAAGTGAATGTGTCATCTGAGAAAATCGAATAGGGGTAGCCGCACGGGATATTAAAGCTGCCCGAGGTCCCCCCAGGGCTGCCCGAAGGGGGCGTCGGCTTAGCATTGTACGGAGGATTGTACGGATAGCAGGTAACGGTGGTCAGAGCGCCGGAGGCGTTGACGTCGATGGGAACGTTGACCTGGGCGTTGTCTGAGAGCAAGCCCGTCTTCGGGTCTACGTTGGCGATGGTAACGTAGCTGCTAGGGCCGTAATTGCCGTCCTGGCTGAACAGCAGGTGCAAGCCATCCAGCGTATAGGCGATGCCGTTGTGGCTGCCGTCTGAATCGCTACTGGCATTAGCGCTGTAGGTCTGCAGGACAGCGCCGGTCTGGGTGTTGAAAATCGTGACGGCCTGTGGGGCGCCCATTTGGAGGACGGCGGCGGTGTGCGTGCTGGTATTCGGGTTCAGCGCGACGGCCTTGGCGCGGGTCGTGGTGCTGAGGTAGACCTGGGTGCCGGCGGGGGTGATGATTGTGCCGTCGCTGACGACCCACGGAAAGGGCAAGGTCGACGGGTAGTTCGGGCCCTGCGCGCCGCTCTTGTTCTCGCCTACCTGGTAGGTCGGGAACGGTACGGATTGAGCCGCGGCGAGCGTCGCAAAACTCAGCACTGCCACGAGCAGGCAGGCGAGCGGACGGAGCAGGTTGATCCTCGAATTACTTCGAGGGGATTTTCGCAACATATACGGTTCTCCTCCTTGGATTTTTTTTTCACCAGGGGCATGGGCTCCCTAGGGTATGCGAGTCTAGCACCGGGGCGCAAACGCCAAGATGACAAGCGGATTAATTTTTGTCATCTGGCGCAGGAGGCCGGCATATGGAGCGTGACTCGGGCGCCGCGGTAGGAGTGATGTGGAAACCATCCGGCAGGAGGTTGCCTCCAACCGGAGCTGACTCCTGCATTTGACCACCTGCGAGCTGGGGTACTAGCAGGCAAGGAAGAAATGCCAGCATAGCACAAAAGGAAAAGCTAACCTTTCGTCGCATGTTTCCTCCATTCGATATTCAATCTTTAGTTTTTTTTGGCCTTGCGTAGCCAAGAACGAGGAAGCCTACGGAATCGGGATCGAAGCGGATACTACGCTCTGCATGTTACTCCCATATGAAAGCGGGGTGGGTTATTTCTTTTCGCTGCGGGGCGGCCAGCTTCAACTAATAGGACCAAAGCTGAAGCCCGCCGGGCCTTCTGCCAACAGGCTCCGGCGGATTCCAGTTTTCACGTCGCGTTAGCTAGTTCACAAGCCGCTAGTGCCGTTCCAACTATTTCGGCCAAATGACGCTCCAAGCATCTGACACGAACACAGAGAGAGTATTTTCGACGGGATTTGCTGGAACAAGTTGGAAAGGCATTAGTGGTTCCCAGAGCCTTCTGCCGGTTTCGGTGCCGATTCCTGGGACTCATGGCTCGAGGTTTGCTCGGCGCTCGTCGTCCGGTAGTGTCGCAAGATCTGTGCGCGGTTTTCTCGCAGGTCGAGCCCGCTGGGGGTTGACGGATACGGCATGTCGCCCATCAGTCCCTTCCACACAATGCGGTTGTATTTTAGGGCGTCAAGATGGTCCTCGACCGGGAAATCCATGCCCTCGGTGACTTTCGCCCAGTAAGCTGCATCCTGCGTGGAATAAAGAATGTGGTGCGCTCAGAGATTCGGATCAGGGTATCGACTGTGCGCGGGTCTGACCTCCCAGAATCGAACGCCAGCCGCTAACGATCAAGGCGATGAAGTTCCAACTGGCGAACGCGCTCCGCGGTCTCGCGGCAATGCTCCACCAATTCGTCCAATGCTCTGCGGACAATTCTGAAAGCGCGAGGCTTTGAAACGTGAGTTTCCAGTTTTCAGTTCCGGACAGAAGATGAGAAGCCCTGGTGGAATGGGGCCGTCGTCGAAGTGTATTTGGAGGGGTGGCGCGAACATTGGAAGGCGGGCACAAAGGCAGCGGGGCCCCGCGGTGCGAGGAGGAAGGAAGAGGCGGAGTTGAGATTAGAGGGACGAGATGCGGAGCGCCCCCGTGGTGATGGTTGGAATGTGGCGAATGGCGAAGGGTTCACAGAGGAGCGCGTCGCGCCAAGGTATGTTCGGTGAAGCTGGTCCGCGGGATGAAGGAAGCGGACTGATTGGGTTCGATCAGGCTGAGAATCCAGGGGCGATTGTCATCGTCAATGTGGGCAATTTCCACGCCGATTTGCGCTTCGGCAAAATCGGTCCAGCGGACGATTCCCTGCCCCGTCACCTTGCGCTGATCGGCTTTAAAACCGAGCTGCAGATCTACAGGGCCCTCGGCGAGCTGAAGGGTGGAGTAAACGCAAAAGCCGCCGCGTCCAAAAGCGATGAGGCCGCGGGTGAGAGCCGCCGAGAGACTCTCAAACTTAGCCAGGAGAACGGCATCGGCTTTATCGGCGGGAGGCAAGCGCCAGAGATCCTCGCGCGGGGTCAAGATACGCGAGACAACCGAGAGCAGGTGTTTGCGCTCGACGGGTTTCGGGATCATAGCCTCGACGCCGAGATCGTGGGCATCGCGACGTTCGATGTCGGAGAAACCGGAGATAAAGATGACGCTGGGTTTGGTGGAGTGAGCGGATTTGAGGCTGCGCAAGAGCGCGACGCCATCCATGACGGGCATGCGGATATCGGAGACAACGGCGTCAACGGGGTTTTGCTGAGAAAGGTCGAGGGCCTCCCTGCCGTTTTCCGCTGTTAGTACACGGCAGCCTTCGCGACGGAACCATTCGGCCATGATTTCGAGTAGGTCAAGTTCGTCATCCACGAGCAATATTGTAGCGTTCTTGAGTTGCATCTTTCTCCTCCATGAGAAGCGGGATTGAAAACGAAAAAGTGGTATTAGTGGAAGAATCGTCGAGTCTTAGCTGTCCGCCGTGTTCTTCGACGATGGTTCTGGAGAGGCTCAAACCCAAGCCAGTGCCTTTGCCGACGGGTTTGGTGGTGAAAAAAGGCTCCATGATGCGGGATTTGATTTCGGGAGGGACGCCGGCGCCGTTATCGGAGACGGAGAAAACGACGGAGTGGTTTTGGACGGAGACGCCGAGGCGGACCCAGCGATCAGAAGCGAGATCAGCGGCGGCGTCGAAGGCGTTTTGCAGGAGATTGAGCAGGACCTGGGCGATCTGCACTTCGCGGCAGCAGATGAAGAGGGCGGGGTCCACGGGGGAGAGATCGAGACGGATGGAATTGACGCGGAAGCGTTCGCTGCAGAGCTCGAGGGCCTGCCTGACGATATCGGCAACGGAAGCACGCTGAAAGGGGTCGGCGCTGCCTTCGCGAGAGATCTGGCGGAGGCTATTCACAATCCTGGCGATACGGTCGGCGGTTTTCTTGATGCGGGCGCCGGCGGCTTGCAAGGTGCCGAGAGAAACAGACTGAGCATCGGCCAATTCGAGGAGGTCGCTGGCGGAGGCGTGGATGATGGCGAGGGGATTGTTGATTTCATGAGCGATGCTACCGGCCATCAAGCCGATAGCGGACAGGCGTGCGGAAGAAATGGCCTGGACGCGGTTGAGTTCGATTTCTTTTTCCATGCGCTTGCGCTCGGTGATGTCGCGAGCGGCGGCGAAGACGCCGCAGACTTTGCCGTCGGTGTCCTTGTAGAGGGAGGCGTTGTAAAGGACGTCGGTGAGGCGACCCTGCGCATGAAGGAAGGTCAAGGGATAGTCGATGACAAAGCCTTTGGAGAGCACACGGCGGTAACCCTCACGGGCTTTTTCGGGCTCGGTGAAGTAATTGGCAAAATCCGTGCCAAGGAGTTGAGTTCGGGGAACGCCTGTAACTTCTGCAGTGGCCGCATTGACATCGGTGATTTTCCCCTCGGTGCTAATGGTGACCAGGGAATCGAGGGAGGCCTCGATCAAGCTGCGGGCGTGGAGGGAAGCGTTGCGCAACTGCCTTTCGGTCTCAAAGCGGGCGGTATCGTCCGTGAAGGTAACAACGGCGGCATAGGGAGTTTCGTCGGCCTCGTGGAACATAGGCTCGGTATTGATGAGGAACCAGCTGATAAAGTTATCGGGCGCTTTGATACCCATGTGGACGTTAGAGACAGGCTTGCCGGTGCGAAGAGCAAGGACGACGGGATAGTCTTCAGGAAGAAAAGGAGAGCCGTCCTCGTGGATGGTGAAGGATTGCCAGTCGGCGGAAGTGTGACCGAGGAGAAGGCCCGGGGCAACGCCGAGGGCACGTTCCGCACTTCTGTTACAAGCAATGATGGCCCCGTCGGCCTGTTGAACGACGACACCTTCGGCCATGGCGGCGACGACAGAGCGGTAGCGCTCTTCACTCTCGCGGAGGGCCAACTCGTTCAAGCTGCGTTCGATGGCGATGCCAGCGAGCTGGATGCAGAAATCAATGAGGTGCTCTTCGGCGGGAGTGGGAGTGCGGGGCTGGCTGGAGTAGATGGCGAAGGAGCCGAGGACGTTTCGCTGGTGAGAAAGAATGGGAGAGGACCAGCAGGCGCGAAGACCATGAGCTTTGACTAATTCGCGGAAGTCTTCCCAGAGAGGATCTTCGAGGATGTCTGTAACGATGACACGCTCTTTGCGGTACATGGCGGTGCCGCAGGAGACGGCGCTGGGACCGATGGCGAGGCCGTCAATGGCGCGGATGTAGGCTTCGGGGAGGCTGGGAGCGGCGCAGTGGCGGAGGTGCCGGCCGTCCTTATCCAGAAGGAGGAAGGAACAAAGCAGACCGGGGAACTGCAACTCGACCAAGCGCACCAGAGTAGAGAGAGTGTCGTGGAGAGGGACACCGGTGGCGATCATTTCGAGGAGCCGGGTGTGGATGACGAGCAAGCCTTCGGTGCGTTTCCGGTGGGTGAGATCACGGACGATTTTGGAGGCACCGATGATGTTGCCGGCGTGATCCTTGACAGGGGAAATGGTGAGAGAGACGTGGAGAAGACAGCCGTCCTTGTGCTGGAGGAGGGATTCGAAGTGTTGGATGCGTTCGTCGCGAGAGAGGCGCTGGCGAATGGCGATTTCCTCGGACTCGAGGCCCGGGGGAAAAAGGACGGCGACGGGGCGGCCGATGATTTCCTCGGGGCGATGGCCAAAGAGGCGTTCGGCGCTGGGATTCCAAGTCTGGATGATGCCGTTGAGGTCACTGCGAATGATGGCGTCTTCGGCGGAAACCACGATGGCGGCGAGCAGAGATTGGGCCTGAGCGCTTTCGAGTGCGGAGCGGGTGTTATCGAGTTCTACGTTGCGGCGACGCATGGCCTCTGCGAGAAGACTGATGGAGGCGCCTATGAGGACAAAGATGAGGAGAGCGATGAGCTCGCCGCCGCGCTGAAACGGCGTTCCCTGCGGCACAAGAAAGAGAGCCACGGTGGCGGATGCCGAGAGCAAGGTGGCGGCGAGGCCAGGGCCGAAACCGGCTAGGACCGCGACGAGCATGACGGCGGGATAAAAGGTGATGTAAGCAGGAGTGACACCGCAATACCTGCCCAAAGCGTAACGGATGGAAGTGGCGGCGGCGACGGCGAGAAAAGCGAAGGCGTAACGGAAGAGGCGGGCGCGCATTCCGTGGGCGGAAAGACCGAATGGGGAGAGCGTGGAATGGGCGAAGTTCATGGGATTGGCCCAACAGGGGCCCTTAAATGGGCAAAAAAGATCATGAAAGCAGTTTTGAACACAAGGTGCGACGCACAAAAACGGCCCAAGATAGATGCAGGGAATGACTGCAGGAAGGGGAAACTACTCAAGCCTTATGATGGTGCAGCACGACAAGCGTGTCAAGCCGAGTTACGAAAGAGGTACGTCCCGGCAAGAAAAAATGGCGCGCGGATCGGCCCGCGCTGCAACGCGGGTGGGCACGCAAGGAAAACCCAGGAAAAGGCCTCTGGCCTCGAAGGCCTGAGCTACAGGGGCGGGGCTATTCTCAAAGGGATTTGCTGGAACAGGTTGGAGCGGCACTAAAGTTCGAGGGGTTTGAGGTGGGGCTGCGCGCTGCGATAGGTGCGGTAGGCGAGCCAGGCGATGGTGGCGAGCATGCCGAGCCAGCCGAGGAAGCGAAAGGTGTGGCCGATTTTCTGGTCGTAGAGCAAGAGGTTCCACTGGCCGAAGAGGAGCAGCCAATCGCTGGTTTCGGAGCCGACGAGGGGCAAGGAGTCCATGCGGGCGTCGGCCATGTAGGTGCCGATGTAGAGAAAATTTTCAAAGAACCAGAAGGAAGAGAAGGCCAGGCCGTAGGGCTGGCGTTGGAAGAAGAAATAGATGGCGCAGGCGGCGGGGACGATAAGTTCGAGAAGCGTGCCGCCGAGAAGCATGATGGTGTTGCCGAAGAAGCTGAAGAGGGGATGGCCGGCTTCGTGAATCATGAGATTGACGAAATCGGGAAAGAGGAAATTGGGAGCGTTGAACCAGGCGTAGAAGAGAAAGAGGACGTAGAGAAGGAGCCAGGCGCCGGCGCCGAGGCGGGAGACGGGTTTCCATTCGCCGAAGTTTTCGTTGAGCCAGTCCATGGGTAAAGAGTAGCAGCGGGAGGAGGGGGGTTGAAGTTATAAGTTGTAAGTTGTCAGTTTTAAGTAAAGCGGAGAGAGATATCAGCGATCAGATAGCAGCGATCAGGAAGCGGAGGAGAAGAAAGCGAAGAAAAAACTTACGCAGAGGTCACAGAGAGCGCAGAGTACGCAGAAAAGAGAAGAATGAAGCAGATTGCTGTGGAGAAGGGCGCAGTTGGTAGTATGGATGGGGCGGAGAAGAAGGTGGATGAGGAAAGGGGAACAGATGGCTGGAGGGATGGAGAAGCAGGAGGAGTTGGAGAGGAGGACGCTGAGGTTGTTGTGTTCCGTGCTGTTGAAACCGGTGACGCGGGTGGAGTTGGCGAGGCTGCTGGATGCTGAGTTGTTTACGGAGGCGCTGCACCGCACGGTGTTTGAGGAGATCGCGGCAATCGGGGCGGTGCCCTCGGCAAAGCTGCGGGAATTGCTGCCGGCGCGAATCACCAATCGTGGATTCCCGGATTTCGATTTGAAGGAATTCCTGGCGCCGGAGATGGCGTCGGAGACGGAAATTGAGAAGCTGTATGAAAGCGTGCTGAAGATGCTCGAAATGCGGCACGGCGAAACCGAATCCGCGGTGGAGAATTGACCGTGAACTGGAGCGCGCACCGGCTTTCCTGCCTGATGGAAGCGTTGGGATTCGTCGCGTATGTGGGGTGGTACATCTGGCGAGGGCAAGCGCTGCTGCCTGCGACCTGGTGGGTGTTCGTGGTGTGGCTGGTGGCGAGCTTTTTGCTGCGGCAGGACACGCCGAAGACGATGGGATGGCGCGGGGACAATCTTTGGGCAGCTACGCGGAAGGCGTGGGGGTTTTTTGCGGGGGCGAGCGCGGCCGTTTGCGGCGCGGGATTGTTTTTGGGGATGCTGCAGCGGTTACCGACGCACTTGAGTGAGCCGCGGAAGTTTGTGGGGTATTTTGCGTTTTGCGTGTTACAGCAGGTGGGGCTGAATTCGTTTTTGACGAACCGCTTGCTGGCGGCATTAGGAAAGCCGGTGCCGGCGGCGCTGCTGGGGGGAGTCTTGTTCGCGGCGCTGCACTGGCCGAATCCGGTACTGGTGCCGCTAACGTTTGTGGGCGGGGCGGCGATGGCGTGGCTGTTTGCGCGCGAACGGAATATTTTGCCGCTGGCGCTGGGGCAGGCGATTTTGGGAGCGCTGGTGTGGTGGGCGTTTCCGATGGCGTGGCACCACTCGATGCGGGTAGGGCCAGGATATTGGACGCTTGGGAAGTAGGGGGAGTGCGCATCGGGTTCGGCGGGTGATTTTGAATTACGGATTGGCGGCGGGGTTGCGAGCGCAAAAGCGGCGGCCCTTTGAAGCTCAGTGTAAACAAGCCGCCGCACTCCAAAATAGCTTGGATGCGGGGATTGTGCGGACATGGGGCGCAGGAATCCTGCGCCCCTACGACGGCAGCACCGAACCCAAGAGCACAGTCAGGGGTGACTGTGCCACAGAAGCAAGAGGAACCCAAGACCCAGGCACACATTCCGTGCCTGGGGCACCCGGCTACAGGGCGAGTTACACGCTGAGTCACAAGGCGAGATGCACGGCGAGCTAACGGGACCAGACGCCGGGGATGGGGGCGTGGCAATGGGGGCAATGCCCTGCCCTGAGGTGATTGGTGAGGACATCGTGCCAGGAGCGGCGGATCAAGAGGGCATTGCAGTAGGGGCAATAGGTGTTGGCGGCTTCGGAGAAGATGTTGCCTTCGTAGACGAAGTGGAGGCCGACTTCACGGGCGATTTCGCGGGCACGATGGAGAGTGCGAGGGGGAGTGGGAGGGATGTCGCGGAGCTTGAAATCGGGATGGAAGGCGGTGAAATGGAGCGGGACGTCGGGGCCGAGATGCGCGAGGATCCATTCGGCGAGCTTGCGGGTTTCGGCGGGGTCGTCGTTGAGCGTGGGGATGATGAGATTGGTGATCTCAAACCAGACGTGGGTTTCGTTCTTGAGCCAGGTGAGCATGTCGAGGACGGGCTGCAGATGGGTGAGGGTGAATTTGCCGTAAAAATTTTCGGTGAAGGCTTTGAGGTCGACGTTGGCGGCATCAATGTGGTCGTAGATGTCGTGGAAGGCTTCGCGGGTGATGTAGCCGTTGGTGACCATGACGGTTTTGAGGCCATGGGGCTTGGCGGCTTTGCAGATGTCAATAACGTATTCGCCCCAGATGGTGGGTTCGTTGTAGGTGAAGGCGATGGAATCGCAGCCGTGTTGCAGGGCGAGGAGGGGAACCTGCTCAGGCGGGAGCGGCTTGGAGTTGACTTGATCCTGATGGGATTTGGAGATGTCCCAATTCTGGCAGAAGAAGCAGCCCATGTTGCATCCGGCGGTGCCTATGCTGAAGACTTTCGTGCCGGGAAGGAAATGGCTGAGGGGCTTTTTCTCGATGGGATCAACCTGGAGAGCGGCGGGGGCGCCGTAGCCTAGGCTGAAGAGTTTGCCGCCCTGATTGACGCGAATGAAACAGAAGCCGGATTGGCCGGGGCCGATGTGACAGTGGCGAGGACAGAGGAAGCAGTGGACGCGGCCATCGGAGTCCAGATCCCACCAGAGGGCTTCGTGGAGGGAGGGGGATTTTTGGAGGACCTGCAGTTCGGTCATTGGCTGCTGCTCCTCGAGTAAGTATACGCCTGGGCAGAGGAGAAGGAAGTTCACCACAGAGGACACAGAGGGCACGGAGGTCAGAAAAGAGAAGAGAAAGGCTTGCCACGGAGGAAACAGAGGAACCGCCGAGGTAACGGAGAAGAAGAGGTAAGAGTTCGAGGGTTTAAGAGTTTGAAACCTAGAACGCCGAGGTCGGATGAGAGTGTGCCACGATCCCTCCACTGCGTGCCGCATGAATCGCGGCACTCCGGTCGGGATGACAAGTTGCTTACGACTGGATATGAAGCTAGGAGAGAGGAGAGATTAGGCGCGGCGGCGCATTAGGCGACGGCGTTGGGCGGCCCAGTCGACGAAGCTGGCGAATTTGTCGCGGTATTTCCAGGAGAGATGGAGGAATTTCTTGGCGTTGAGGTCAGCGGCTTCCTGGCCCAGGAAAGTTTCAAAGCGCCATTGGAGATAGGGACTGTTCCAGGGCTGCAGGCGGTAGCCCCTGGCGGCAATCCAGTAGTAGCGGAGCGTCTTCCACATGGATGCATTGTATCCGGCGCAGCGAGAAGGCTGCGTCAAAAGTTGGTAAAGATTAACACAAAAACAGAAGTAGTCAAGACACAGAGATTGTGCGGTGATCGGGCGCAGCAGTGCTGCGCCCCTACAACCCCATGAACGAGCGAACCCGACAGCAGGCGCGCGAAGTGCGTGTGCTTCGGGAACGGAGAGTGGAGAAGAATTCTGATTTGGCGACGGGGCTAGGCCGTAAAAGCGGCGCCCCTTCGAAGCTCAGGGTAAACAAGGCGCCGCACTCCAAATCAGCCTAGAGGAACCGAGAGATGTTCGTGGACGAGGAGCCAGGTGGCGCCCCGTTTTTCCCAGATGCCTGTGTAGCGGAGTTGGAGATCGACTTCTTTGCCGTCCTTGGTTTTTTCGGCGAGCCGCATGGGGACGGTCACCCAGGCAATATTGCCGTGGCGGGTCACCTTTAATTCTTTACCGGCGGTGAGGGAGATGCTGGCGGCGGTCTCGAGGAATTCCTTCTGGACGCCGGGGGCATATTCCTTCCAGCCGTTGTAGGAGAAGGGCGCGACATCGTAAAAGACGAGGCCATCGTCCTTGGCATAGAACTTGGCGGCGCTGGCGAGGTTGCCTGAGCTCCAGGCAGCACAATAGTTGTCGATCAACTTGCGGAAGGTGGCGTTGTCGGTGGCTTTTTGCTGCGCGCGGGCGCCGGCAAAGGTGAGCAAGCCGCCGAAAAAGGCGATCAAAACGTAGATGATCCAATGATGGCGCGGTCCGTTCACACGCGGGCGAGAGGGCGGTTGCACCGACATTGCGAAATCTCCTGAAGAGGCCCGCCGGGCCACACGCGCCCGGGCAGGAGTTTTGTGTGTCCCTACGTTAGACAGAAAGAGAGGAGAATTCAAGGAAAGTTTTGTGAGACGAAGGCGCGAGAGGGGCAAGGCTCTCGGAGAGCAAGAAAGAAAAGAGTTTCAACACAGTGCGGGAGAGCCCCGCAGCCAATTATGTGCGGACCATCTCACCGGGCCGCAAAGTTCCCTACCGTTCTTGAGCGTGGCCGGCGATGCGCTGCTGACGGAGTCGAGCCGCTAACAAGCGGACACGACCGGCGATTTCTTCCAGGATTTGCTGATAGACCTCAGGCTCGCCGCCAAAAGGATCCGCGATATCCCAGTCTTCGACTTTCTCGGAATGATCCAAGAGCGGGTCTCTGCGCCTGCCACTGAGATTGATGATCAGGTCGGCGTTGTCCCAGGCGTCGCGCAAGATGGGCTTGGAGGAAAGGCCTTCGGGGGAGTAGCCATTGTTTTGAAGAGTCTGCTGCGTGGAAGGAGGGATGTAGCCGAGCGGGAAAAGGCCGGCGCTGGAGGGATCGATGATGTCGGAGGCTTCGCGGAGAGCGATGGATTCGGCCATGGGGCTGCGGCAGGCGTTGCCGATGCAAACGAAGAGGACGCGGAATATTTTGGGGTAGGGCACGGAAGAATTGTAGCGTGGAATATTGAAGAACGGAGAGAGAGGGAAACAGAAAAGATAACGCAGAGGAGGAAAGAAAAGGCTTACACAGAGTTCGCAGAGGACGCAGAGTTCACAGAGAAGAGGTACAAGAGTTTAAGAGTTTAAGAGTTTAAGAGTTGAAGATTTGAAGAATTCAATGCGCGGAGTGGCAGACCGAGATAAGAGGCACGCTTACGAGCAAGGTCATTTGCGGCGGGAGGATTTGATTGCGGGGGCGGAGTTGCAGATTAGGGAGAGGAAGTGACGGTGGACGGTGGCGTCGTCGGTCAGTTCAGGGTGGAAGGTGGCGGCGAGGAGATGGTCCCTTTGGACTAGGGTGGGGGAGCCATCGAGTTTGGCGAGGACGGTGATATCGGGAGAGACGCTTTCGATGATGGGGCCGCGGATGAAAACCATTTCGAGAGGATCTTTCTTCAGCGTGCAGGGGCCAAAGAAAACGTCGCTGGCGAGCTGGCGGCCGTAGCCGTTGCGGAGGATGGTCATGTCCAACAAGGCGAGTGAGGGTTGAGGGGGATTTTTGACGGTTTTGGCGAGGAGGATGGCGCCGGCGCAGGTGCCGAAAATGGCGCGGCCCTCAGCGGCGAATTGGCGGATGGCGTCGAATAGCCCTTCTTCCTGGAGGAATTGGAGTTGCGTGGTGCTTTCGCCACCAGGGAGGATGAGGGCGTCGGATTTGCGAAGATCGGCGACGGTGCGGACCTCGAGGGTTTGCGCGCCGAGTTTTTGAAGAGTAGCGGCGTGTACGGCGAAGTCGCCTTGGATGGAAAGGATGCCGATTTTCATCAGAGTTATCAGTTTTCAGTTATCAGATATCAGTTTCGGAAGAGTCCACCCTTTGCAAAAACCGCAAAGGGTAGGCCACCCGGAAAACCCAAGGGCACAGTCAAGAGTGACTCTGCCACTACCAGCCACGGGTGGAGAGGAGATCTTTTTCATCGAGTTGGCGGACGTCGATGCCAGGCATAGCTTCGCCTAGCTCCTCGCTGGCTTCGAGGACGGCTTTGGCGTCTTCGAAGTGCGTGTTCGCTTTCACAATGGCTTTGGCGCGGGCTTCGGGATCGCTGCTTTTGAAAATGCCGGAGCCGACGAAAACGGCTTCAGCGCCGAGTTTGCGAACGAGCGCGGCGTCGGCGGGTGTGGCGATGCCTCCGGCGGAAAAATTTGGAACGGGGAGCTTGCCGGTCTTGGCGATTTCGCGGATGAGATCAAGAGGAGCGCCGAGTTCCTTGGCTTCCTTCATGATTTCATCGTCGCGGAGAGTGGTGAGGCGCTTCATCTCGCTGACGATGGCGCGCATGTGGCGGACGGCTTCGACAACGTTGCCGGAGCCGGCTTCGCCCTTGGTGCGGATCATGGCGGCGCCTTCGGCGATGCGGCGGACGGCTTCACCAAGATTCCGCGCACCACAGACGAAGGGCACGCGAAAATCGTGCTTCCAGATATGATTTTCCTCGTCGGCAGGGGTGAGGACTTCGCTCTCGTCGATGAAGTCTACTTCAAGGGCCTGGAGAACTTCGGCTTCGGCGAAGTGACCGATGCGGACCTTGGCCATGACGGGGATGCTGACGGCCTTCATGATTTCGCGGATGACCTTGATGGTTGCCATGCGGGCGACGCCGCCTTCCTTGCGGATGTCCGAGGGAACGCGTTCGAGGGCCATAACGGCGCAGGCGCCGGCTTTTTCGGCGATGCGCGCCTGCTCGGCGTTGGTGACGTCCATAATGACGCCGCCTTTGAGCATTTCGGCGAGGCCGACCTTGACGCGCCACTCGTTGGAGGCTTTGGCGCCATTGTTGGGGTGTTCCTTACCGTTTGGTTTTTTGGTTGACATGAGTGCTTCTCCTCTCGGAAGCCTGAAATCGAAAAATAAATTCTCTGCTGGCCGATCCAGCGATGCAGCAAAACCAGCGAAACTTAAGAAAAAGCCTCAGGCCTGAAGGCCTGAGCTACATTGACCTATCGATCACGACGAAGCGCCCCTTGCCACGAGCCAGCAGATGGCCTCGGGCGTCGCGAATCTCGGCGACACGGAAACGGTTGCGTTCGCGGGCGTCTTCCTGCCAGCCTTCGGCGAAAATCTCCTGATCCACCGGAATGGGCTTGCGGTACTCGATGGACATTTCGGCGGTAACGGCGCGCTCGCCAGTCAATTTGGAGAGCTTGCCCATAGCCTCATCGAGGACGACGGCGATAATGCCACCGTGAGCGAAGCCAGCGCCGCCGGCGTAGTTCGGGCCGAGAACGAAGCGGCCGCGGGTGCGATGCTCATCGAGGTCCAATTCGAAGGGCAGTTTCATGCCTGCTTCATTGGCGCCACCACAACCGAAGCAGCGGTTGGAGGGTTGCGGATCGAGTTTGAGTACGTTGGGCATTTTATTTTTCGACTAGACCAAGGCCACGTGGGCACGTTCGGCGCGACGCGTGCCCCGCTGACGTTTGCGCATTTCGATGCGCAGAAGTTCGGCGAGGATGGCGATGCCGCGCGCGATCTGTTTTTCGTTGAGGCTGGCAAAGCCGAGGCGCAGGGTGTTGGGGAGCGGCGACTGCACGTAGAAATAGCGGCCGGGAGCAAACAGGACGCCGCGCTCCCGGGAGTGGATCATGAGCTCGCTGGCGTCAAAACCGGGTGGCAATTCGAGCCAGAGGCACATGCCGCCTTCGGGGCGCGTCCAGCGCGTGCCTTCAGGCATGAGTTTACGAAGGGATTCATCGAGAGCCTGGAGGCGCTCGGCGTAGACCTTGCGCATGCGAGCGAGATGCTTATGGAACAGGCCGCGGCGAAGGAATTCGGCGAGCGTGGCTTGGGCGAGCTGATCGGTGTGGAGGTCGGTCATCTGCTTGACCAGGCGCAGACGTTCGATGGCGGCGGGAGGTGCGACAATCCAGCCGACGCGGAGGCCGGGGAAAGCAACCTTGGCGAAGCTGTCAATGTGAATGACGAGCTCCACGTGATCGAGTTGCTTGAGCGAGGGAATGCGGACATCGCGGGCGTGCAGACGGGCGTAAATGTGGTCCTCGACAACAGGAACCTGGTGGCGCGCGGCGAGTTCGAGAACGCGGCGGCGTGAATCCAGCGGCATGGAAGTGCCGGTGGGATTGTGAAAATCGGGAGTGAGGACGATGAGCTTGACGCGATTGGCGGCGAGCGTGGCTTCAAGGGCTTCGAGATCGATGCCCAGTGGTTTGCCGGGTTCGGGGTGGGTGCGCACAGGAACGCCGAGGCAGCGCGCGCGAACGCCATGGAAAACGGCGGTGGCGCCGGGATAGGTGGGATTTTCGAGGATGACGGTGTCGCCGGAGCGCACGAAGGCTTTGGCGATGAGGTCCAGAGCCTGCTGGCATCCGGCAGTGACCAGAAGAGTTTCGTCCTTGGCGGGAATGCCGTCGTGGTGGAGAAGTTCAAGGAGCGCTTCTTTCAGGGGCGCGTAGCCATCGCAGGCGCCGAGATTGAGGATTTCGGGGCCTTCACGGCGAAGGGCGGCGTGGGAGCAGGTTTGCAATTCTTCCACGGGGAAAAATTCGGGAGCGGGGCGCGCCATAACGAAGGAGAGCGCGTCCTCTGGAGCAGAGGCGGTGAGACGGGTGAGGATTTCTTCGCTGCGTTCATCGGCGAAGAGAAGTTCCCAGCGGAGGCCATCGCCATTGTGGAGGACGGCGGGGGCGGGCGGAGAAATTTTCAGGCCGTTGCCATTGGCGCGGATGAAAGTGCCGCGGCCGACGTGGCCCTGGATCAGGCCTTCGGATTCGAGTTCGGCGTAGGCGTTGGCGACGGTGGTGCGATGGACGCCGAGAGTTAGAGCGAGTTCGCGGCTGGCAGGAATACGGTCACCGGGCCGAAGATCGCCGGCGTGGACCAGGGAACGGAGCTGGTCGCGGAGCTGGATGTAGAGGGGGATGTGGCTTTCGGGTTGAAGGTGTAATGGCAGCATTGTCTCTCACCCCAGGGAATATTCTAGCAGGGATTGGACTGATGGAAGAGCCAAATTGTCTTTTTGGGGGGAGGGGCAAAAAAGGCCTACGCAGAGGTCACAAAGAACGCAGAGGTTCGCGGAGGGAAGAGCAACCTAAGACCCAGGCACACACTCTGTGCCTGGGGCATCCGCCACAAGCCAAAGGCGCCCGCTTCGGAAAGCGGCCACAAACCCAAGAAAAGCTACGGGGGAGGGCGGTGGGAGAGGCAGCCGTTTATTTCGTTGGGGGAGAGGTCGCGGAGGCAGAGGATGGTGGGGCCGGCGGGATCGCACTGGTCGATTTGCTTGAGCGGGAGATCTTCGGGCTGGACAACATATTCGCCGGATTCCATGGATTCGCTGTCATCGGGATCGAAGACCACTACGGGGCTGTCTTCTCGGACGCGGAGGCGGAATTGTTTGGTGGAGGCTTCGTAGTTGGAGAAGGCGAAGCAGTGGCCGATGCAGGCGCGGTCGATGGAATGATAGATGAAAGGGGCGCGCCAATCGCCGGGAGCCGCGACGGTTTTCAGTACGCGCGTGCCAAACGGCAAGTTGTGGGTGAGCTTTTCGGCGTTGGCTTCGAGGCGGGCGATGAGGGAGGTGTCCTGGTAGAGGAAGAGGAAAAAGAGGAGGGCGCAAGCAGAGAGAGCGACGAGATGCCACTTATGCGGGGTGAGCGAGCCAAGGAAGCAGAGCGCGTAGATGGCGGTGATGAGAGTGAGGCGAGAGACGAGGAGGCCGATCCAACCGGCGCCTTGATGGAGCTTGAGATTTTCCGGGAGGAGCGCGGTGACGCAGTAGGCGATGACACAGAATTCGAGAAGGAGAAGGCGGTCTTTCCACCAGGAGGCGGCGCGCGGGGCGCGGCGAAGGTCCAATCCAGCCATTAACAGGCCAAAGGCAAAGACAATGGCGGAGATGTAGCGGTAGCGTTCACCGAAGACGACGAACTGATCGGCGCCGTTGAAGAAGTAGAAGGGATGATCGGGCCACTCGACTTCGTAAGAGGAATGACGAGCGATGAAGAAACGGATGGCAAGGATGATCGCGAAGCCCACGAGGGGAAAAACGATGCGCCATCGCGGAAGGTGCTGCCAGAGGAGCCAGTAGGCCGCCGCAGCGAGAAACCACACTGCGCCGAGAGGGTGCGCGAGGAGCATGAGAGGGATGAGGGGGAGGGAGACAAGCTGGAATTTGGGGCGTCCGCTCCAAACGAGTGAGAGGCCAAGGCAGGCCAATGCGATGGACAAATAGTAGTTCATGAAACCCATGTGAAAGACGTAGCCGTAGGAGAGCATGGCAAGGAACGGCGTGAGGAACCAGGGAGGACGGCGCGTGGCAACGGCAATGAGGGCGAAAACGCTCCAGAAAAAGAGGAGGACGCAAAGAGCGACAGCAATTTTTTCGGCGGCGGCGATGCCGAAGAGATTGGAGAGAGAAAGGAGCAGGAGATCGAAGAGGATGTTTTTCCATTGCCAGACGGAGTAGACGCCGGGGGCAGTTCCCTTCTGGACGAGTTGGGCGAGCCAGGCGTTGTAGACATGGCTGCCCACATCACCGGCTTCGATGTGGTGGTGCCAGAAGACGGGAATGAGGAGGAGTGCGGAGAGGAGGAGGGTTCGGCGGAAGAGGAGTTTCATTGCATTGCGGAAAGTATAGCGCGAGTGTTGTGCGAATGCGGAGGAGGATTCGGGAAGAGAGGAAAGAAGCAAGAAAAGGCTTACACAGAGGCCACAGAGAGCGCAGAGGACACAGAGAAGAGGGGATAGCGTGTTCAGGTCTAAGAAGAATGGGTGCGAGCGAGGTGAAGGCCTCACCCCCTGAAGGGGTGAGCTACAGGAGGGTGGAAAATAGCGGGAGGATCGGGCTATGGGTGATGGAAGGCCTCACCCCTCAAAGGGGTGAGGTACAGGTTAAGTTAGCGGCCGGATTGGGCATCGCCCAAGCGCTTGAGGCGGTCGCGGAGACGGCGCTGGAGAGGCGAGGGCGTGTTGGGATTGAAGGCGACGAGATACCAGAGCGGCTGGGTTTTGTCTTTGCTGAGATAGCTGAGGGTGGCGGCGTCGGCGTTGGGATGACGAGCGACATTTTCGCGGATGGCGCCGTAAGGATGACGCGAGAGGCGGCTGAGCGTCTTGGCATTGGCGCGCGGATGTTCGCTGATGAGGCGTAGGAGGTAGAAATCTTCCTGGGGCGCCTGCTTGGCGAGCTTTTCGAGCATTTCCGGTTTGGCTTCGGCGCTGAGGACGAGGCCGATCTTTTCATCCCAGGCGGTGTTAATGTGGTTGAGCTCGCGGGTACGTTCGTGGATGAGTTCCTCGAGGATACGGCGCTCCTGCTGCATGCGGGCGATGGGGAGATGCGTGCCTTCGAGGGAATCCAGGACGCGCAGCAGATGCTGGCGTTCACCGAAGACGATCTGCGAGGTGCGTCCAATGCGGCCATTTTCCTTTTCTTTGTATTGCACAAGATCCGAACGTCGCATGATTTGATGCTCCCAATTGGCCTTTGGCGGCTCGCCAAAAGGCACATAATCCCAAACAGACTGATGTGACTGGCTCATGGTCTTGCTGCTGCGCTTTTGGGCGGCTTGTACCGTTCCAACTCCATCGGCCAAGAGTCGTTTGCGCCTTTTCGCCGTAGTTTGCCCGAAACGGCCACAGCTCGAAATTCCCGAAACAAGTTGGAACGGCACTTGTTGAATTATGTTCTGGCGTGCGGGTAGGGTAAAGTTTGGCGGCGCAGGGCTGTGCCCGAAGTGGTACGCCCGAGTAATGGGCGTGGGGGGAGGAAAGCGGCGATGAATGCGTTCGAGGAACACCAGGAAGAGTTGGAGAAGTACGAGCAAATGTTTGGGAAGGAACGCGGGAGGCTGGCGGTGTCGCTGGACCGGATCACGAATGCGCTCGTGCTGGTGCCGTTCCAACTATTTGGGCCAAATGACGGTCTAAGCATCTGACGCGAACACGGAGAGAGTATTCTCGAAGGGATTTGCTGAAACAAGTTGGAACGGCACTGGTGGGGCAACACGGGGTGTATTGCACGAGCCAGAGGAATCCGACGGTGCCGGCGATGGATTTGCGGATGATCGTGCAGGAATTGACGCATGCGAAGGAGTTGCTGCAGGCGGTGATGGAGGAGATGAGGAAGAAGAGCTAATAGTTGACAGTTCACGGTTGACAACATGAATCAGCAGCGCTGAGCGCAGGGGAGGAGAAGGAAGGAGTAAGAAAAGGATTTACGCAGAGAACACAGAGGGCGCAGAGGTCACAGAGAAGAGGTTGAGCAGTTGAAAGTTGAAAGTCCAAGAGTTTAAGAGTTCACAAATGAAGGTGCGAGAATCGGTCGAAAAGTTGGCGCAATGCCTCGATTTCACAACGGCAAGAACCGCCGTTGCTCCGGTCCCCTCGAAGCTCGGGGCAAGCGGGATGACAGACGGGGAAAGGCCTTACCCCTCGATGGGGTGAGCTACAGGAGGCCGGGATGCGCGTGGCGGTTAGGCGAGGACGAAGGGGTTGGAGTGGCGCTCGCGACCGATGGAGGTGGTGGGGCCGTGGCCGGGGTGAACTACGGTGTCGTCGGGGAGTTGGAGAACTTTGGACTTCAAGGAATCCATGATTTGATCGAAGGAGCCGCCCCAGAGATCGGTGCGGCCGATGCTGCCGGCGAAAAGCGTGTCTCCCGCAAAGAGTTGCGGCTGGGTGAGCTTGATGTGGCCGGAATCCTTGGGGAGATAGAGGCAGACGCTGCCGGGCGAGTGGCCGGGAGTGTGAATGACATTAGCCTGGAAACCGCCCCAACTGAGAGCGTCGCCTTCCTTGAGGAGCTGATCGACGTCGACGAGTTCGGGCGCTTCGATACCGAGGAAATCGGCTTGCACTTCCATGCCGTGATAAAGGGGAAGATCGTCGCTGTGCATCATGACGGGCGCGCCGGTGTATTGATGGAGCTTGGCGAGGCCGCCAACGTGATCAATGTGGGCGTGGGTGCTGACGATGACTTTGACGGTGAGCTTGTAGCGGCCGAGAAGGCTAAGGATGCGCTCGACCTCATCGCCGGGGTCGATGACGATGGCTTCGCGGGACTTGGGATCGCCGATGATCAGACAATTGCACTGGAGCAAGCCCACGGGCAGCTTGATATAGATCATCTCCGGGTTGGCGGCGTCAGGAAGACGCAGGGCGTCGGGTGCGGCGTTCATTGGAACAAGTATAGCATTGGGCATTGGGGACGGGAATTCGGGGCGAGGGATGAAGGATATTAGCGATCAGATATCAGCGTTCAGGGGGCGAGGGGAAAAGTCATCAGTCATCAGTTATCAGTTATCAGTTTTCAGTTTTAAGTAAGGAAAGAAAAAGACGACTCCCCGGATCGGGGTAAACGCCGGCGCGGAGAACGCTGAGGTTCGCGGAGAAAAGGTTGCGAAGTTGGGAATTGAAGGTTAAAGAGTTCAAGAGTTTAAGAGTATAAGAGTTGAACAGCCGGGGTGGGAGAGGCGGGTTTGGTAGACTGGCGGAAGAGGGGGAAACGTTGAAAGAGCAGAGCGAAGAATTGAGGACGGTGTTGGAGGCGATGCACCTTGCGAATGGGGCCACCCTGGGGACGTGGTTTGGGTGCGCGCTGCCGGACCGGTTCGGCGATTGGCGGGTGGAGTATGGATATTTGCGGGAGAGCGTGGGGGTGGTGGACAAGAATTACCGGGCGTACTTGAGCTTCACGGGGCCGGACCGGGTGCGGTACCTGAATGCGATATTGACCAACAATATTAAGGAGCTGGCGGAGAACCGCGGAACGGTTTCTCTGCTTCTGAATCCGCAGGGGCACATTCAGGCGGAGATCGAGACGTATGCGCTCGGCGACGAGCTGTTTTGCGTTTCGTATGCGATGATCCGCCAGCGGCTGATCGATGGATTGGAGAAGTACATCATCATGGATGATGTGACGTTGTCGGATCAGACGGAGGAATATGGAACGCTGGCGGTGGAAGGGCCGAAGGCCGCGGCGCTGGCGGCGGAGTTGACGGGTGTGGATTTGGGCGGGATGGCGGAGTTGGAAACGAGGGAAGTTTTGGTGGGGGGAGTTCCCTGCCGAATGATTCGGAGATCGCCGGGCGGCCTTGGCGGGGCGGAATTTTTGACGAAGCGCGGGGACATCGAGGCGCTGTGGAAGACGGCGGTGGAGGCGGCGCATAGGCACGGCGGGGGGCCGGCGGGATATACGGCGTTGAATACGGTGCGATTGGAGCAGAGGATACCGTGGTTTGGATACGATTTTGGAGAGAAGCAGATCCCGCTTGAGGCGGGCTTGCAGGATTCGCACATCAGCTATACGAAGGGCTGCTATATGGGACAGGAGATTGTGGAGCGGGTAAGGTCGCGTGGACAGGTGAACCGGGTGCGGGTGAGCTTGAAGATTGAAGGTGCGGAGGGTGTGCCGGCGAATGCGGTGTTGTTGGCGGAGGGGAAAGAGGTTGGGTTTGTGACGCGGACGGGATTTTCGCCGGGGATGAACTCGCCGATTGGGATGGGGTACGTGCGGCGGGAGAAGGCAGGGGTGGGAATGACCTTTGTGGTAGCGGGAGGGACGGCGACGGTGATTTGAGGAAGTAATCAGTAATCAGTTATCGGTGATCAGGAAGCAGGAGAACGGCAGAGGCTAAGAATTAACGCAGAGGGCACAGAGAGCACAGAGTGCACCGAGAGGACAAGAGCAACGAGGGGAGCCGACTAGGCGGCGAAGAGGTCGCGGAGGTCGCGGTGGAGGAGGGCGCGGTCGCCGGGTTCCATGGCGATGATCTGGAGGGCCATGCCGGTGTGTGCATGAACGCGGCGGACGATGGCGCGTCCGCGAATCTGTCCAGCGGGGGTATCCAACAAGAGTTGCACGGCACTGCGAAGGGGTACGGGGCGCTTGGTGCGAATGAAGAGGCCCCCGAGCGCGAGGCTCTCCACGTAAGAGACCTCGCGGGTCATGCCGGATCGCCAGGCGACGACGAAGGACTTCGGCGGTTTGACGCGCGGGTATTTGCGTTGATCCGGAGCGGGCATATAGAAGGCCAACTGGGTCTAACTAGTCTAGTGGCACCTGGGCGTCAGGTCTAGAGGAGAATTAGTCGAACTCGCGCTTGGGCTTCGGTTGGTCCTGGCCGACGCGGCCGCGGGAGATATCGGCCATGAAATAGTTTTCGCCCTTGATGGGACTGCCGGCCATGCGGCGAAGCATGGCGAGTTGGCCGATGTGGTTTAAGGCGTCGGCCACGGGACCTTGGAAGAGCTTTTCAGGCGAGGCGTGGAGGGATTCATCGCCGGCGAGATAATCGTCGAAACTGCGGAGAGAGGCGAAGAAACGCTGAATTTCGTCGTGCCAGGGCAAGGGCTTGGAGTCGTGCCAGGCGGACTGGCCCTTGGCCATGGAGAGTGCCCAATCGAAAAGATCGCCGAGGTGCGCGAGGATTTGCGCGGGCGTGCGGGTGGTTTCGGCGGCGCGGAAATTCGCGAAGGAGTCGGGAGCGTCGCGCAGAGTCTTCCCACCGCGATAGGCCGTGGTGGCGAGAGTGTGGCGCAGGAGATCACGCGCGTCGGTGGCTGGAGGCGTCATAGGGGAGTAAAACTAGCAGGTTGTGTGGGGGAAGAAAAGATTTTTTGCGAGGGACGGACCAGCGACGAGGGGGGCGCGGATTAGGGTTGGTCGGTGGGGCGGACTTCGTGAAAGCGGTCCCGCAGTCGCGGGACCGCACACCAAGAAAACTTAGGAGAGATTCAGGGCGCGCTTGAAGGAGCCCTTTTCAGCGTCGATCTTTTTCTGGAGCTGGAGAATGGCGTAGAGCACGGCTTCGGGGCGCGGGGGGCAGCCGGGGACGTAGACGTCCACGGGGATGACCTGGTTGCAACCTTGCACGATGGCGTAGTTGTTGAAGACACCGCCGGAAGTGGCACAGGCTCCCATGGAGATGACCCACTTGGGCTCGGGCATTTGATCGTAAAGCTGGCGAATGACCGGAGCCATTTTCTGGGAAAGGCGTCCGGCAACGATCATAAGATCGGCCTGGCGGGGCGACGGACGGAAAACTTCAGCGCCGAAGCGGGCGATGTCGAAGCGGGAAGCGGCCATGGACATCATCTCAATGGCGCAGCAGGCGAGGCCGAAACCCAAGGGCCAGATGGAGCTTTTGCGAGCCCAGTTCACGGCCTTATCGAGTTGGGTGAAGATGATGCCTTCGTCCTGCAGGAGCTTGCCGAAATCGTCGGGTTTCGTGAGCGTGACGCTTTTGCCCAGGGTGGTTGCCATGTGCACCTCTGCGATCCTTATTTATTTTGACACAGGGCGCAAGGACATACAAACAAGGGGTCGGGGCGGGTGAACGGGGGCGTTCAGCGTGCGCCGGGCGACAGAAAAAGAGTTGCGCAGAGATCACAGAGTTCGCTGAGTTCACAGAGAGGAAAAACCCGAGATAGACCCGGGAGAAACCCGAGCGAAACCCAAGAGGAACTCAGGAGAAACCCAAGACCCAGGCACACGGCTGAGTTATCAGTTTTGAGTTGTAAGTTTTCAGTTTCGGAGAACAGGAACCCGAGAGCACAGTCAGGAGTGACTGTGCCACGAGAGACGGAGTCAGTCGATGGTGAGGACGACTTTGCCGAATTGCTTGGATTTTTCGAGGTAGTTGTGGGCGGTGGCGCACTCGTGCAGCGGCCAAATCTTGTCCACTACGGGAACCATGCGGCCCTGGGCGACGAGCTTGAGAACGGTGCGCAACTCGTCCCGGGTGCCCATATAGGAGCCCAGAACGGAAAGCTGCCGGGTAAAGAGGAAACGGATATCGAGTTTGGCGTCGGGGCCGGTGGTGGCGCCGCAAGTGACGAGGCGGCCGGCAGTGGCGAGGCTTTTGACGCTTTCGTTCCAGGTGGCTTCGCCGACGTGCTCGAAAACGACGTCCACGCCGCGATTATTGGTGAGGCGGCGAACTTCCTTGGCGATGGGCATGATGCCGTGATGAATGACTTCATCGGCGCCGAGTTGCCTGGCTTTGGCGATTTTTTCGTCGTTGCCGGCGGTGGCGATCACACGGCAGCCAAAGAATTTGGCGATCTGGATGGCGGCGCTGCCGACACCGCTGCCGGCGGCGAGGATGAGGACGTCTTCGCCAGGCCGGAGCTGCGCGCGATTGACTAGCATGTGCCAGGCGGTTTGGAAGACCAGAGGAACAGCAGCGGCATGGGCCCAATCGAGGTTTTCGGGATAGGGAAGACAATTGACTTCGGGACAGCGAACGAATTCGGCGCAGCCCCCATCAACCATGTTGCCGAGGTTGGTAAAGTCGCGGCAACGGTTTTCATTGCCGGAAAGGCAGGCGGGACAGTTGCCGCAGGTGACGCCGGGAGAGAGCACGACTTTCTGGCCGACGTGGACGGCGCTGACTTCCGGGCCAACCTTGGCGACTTCGCCTGCAATGTCGCTGCCGGGGATGTGCGGCAATGGAATTTGGAAGCCGGGAAGGCCGCGGCGCACCCAGAGATCGAGATGATTGAGGGCGCAGGCGCGAACGCGGATGAGGACTTCGTGGCGGCGAAGCTGCGGCTCGGGGACATCGGTGTACTGGAGAACGGAAGGGTCACCATGATGACGGAAGACGATGGCTTTCATGAGAGGCCTCCTCGGAGCGAGATGAGATGGCGCCTGACAACGGGCAGATATATCGTATCACGATAGGTTCGCGGAACCTCCGGGACGGGGGATTGGCTGCGTTTCTAGAGGGGAACGTAGCACCGGGGAGCGAGGAAGTCCATGGTGGGAGGGAGAATTGACAGGGGCGAAGAGAAAGACGAAGAATTAGCGCAGCGTTCACAGAGGATACAGAGTTCGCGGAGAAATGGGGGAGCGATGGATTTGTTTGAAGAGATTGTGCGGATGAGGCGGGCGGGGGTGCGCGGAGCGCTGGCTACGATTGTGCATACGAGCGGATCGATACCGAGTTACGAAAGCTCGCGGATGCTGGTGCGGGAAGACGGGTCGATTGCGGGAACGATTGGCGGCGGGTGCGTGGAAGCGGACGTGTGGGCGGCGGCGAAAGAGGTGATGGAGAAGGAAACGCCGCGGAAGTTGCTGTTCCACTTGAACAATGAAGCGACGTATGACAACGGGCTGATTTGCGGGGGCACGGTGGAGATTTTTGTGGAGCCGATCTTGCCGCAGCCGGTGGTGTACCTGTTTGGAGGAGGACACATCTCAACGGCGGTGGCAAGGGCGGCGCAGGCGGCGGGGTTTGGCGTAGGGGTGGTGGATGACCGCGAAGCGTTCGCGAATGCGCAGCGATTTCCGATGGCGCAGGAGATTTTCACGAGTTATGACGAGGCGTTCGAGAAGCTGAAGCCGAATGGATCGAGTTACCTGGTGATCGTGACGCGCGGGCACAAAGAGGATATGCGCGTGCTGGCGTGGGCGGTGCGTACACAGGCGCGGTACGTGGGGATGATCGGGAGCAAGCGCAAGGTACTGAGCGTATATAAGGCGCTGGAGAACGAAGGGTACCGGCGGGAGGAATTTGAGAGAGTGTACGCGCCGATGGGATTGGAGATTGGGGCGCTGTCTCCGGAGGAGATTGCGCTGAGCATTGTGGCGGAACTGGTGGCCGTGCGGCGGAATGCGGGCGGGGCGACGCATATGAAATTGAAAGTAGGCGAGGGGGGAGAGAAGTTTTAAGTTTTAGGTTGAAAGACAGAAGCCGCTAAAGCCAGCCATCGGAGGGATGGAAAAGGCTTACGCAGAGGCCGCCCCGACCGGGTCGGAGTAAACAACGAGCGCGGAGTTCGCAGAGAAGAACAGAGAAGCGGAACCCAAGAGCACAGACAGAAGTGTCTACTCTACCAGGAAAGCGGGAGGGGCTTGTGGGAGGGGGAGAATGGCAGTAGGATGCGGGCAGGCCCGCTAGAATGCGGCGGGCAGGCAGAGGGAATCCGGCACTCCTAGCCCCGGTCGGCTGCACCTGAAGTAGAATGCCCGAGGTTTAACATGATCGCGGCCGTGATCCTTTCCGGCGGGTCGAGCAGCCGCATGGGCTCGCCAAAGGCCCTGCTTTCCTATCAGGGCCGACCGTTTCTGGAACATTTGTTGGAAGTGACGCGACATCCGAGGATTGGCGTGCGGCGGGTGGTGTTGGGAGCGCATGCGGAAGAGATCTCGCGTGCAGTGGCGCTACATCCGGACGAAATCGTAATCAACGAGGAGTGGGAAAAGGGGCAGTTGAGTTCGTTGCAGGCGGCGATGCGGAGTTTGCCAGCGGGGACGGACGGGCTGATGCTGTGCCTGATCGACCATCCGCTAATCAGCGCGGCGCTAGTGGATGATCTGGTGCAGGGATTTTATGCGTCGAGGGCGCCCATTGTGGTGCCGGTGTTTGAGGGACGACGCGGGCACCCGGTGTTGTTTTCTGCGGCGGTGTATGAGGAGTTGAAGAAAGCACCGATGGACATGGGAGCGCGGGCGGTGGTGTGGGCACATGCGAAGGAAGTGTTTGAAGTGGGCACGACGGAAGAAGGGTGCGTGCTGAATTTGAATGATCCCGAGACCCTGGAGAGGGTGCGGCGGGCAGAGTAGGCGCGGAAAAGGGATTTCACAACAGCGACCACAGAGAACAGCTATGAAACGGGGCGGAGGTGGTGGAGAAGAGCGCGGAGGGCGTCGTGAGCTAGTTGAGCAGCATGAGCGGAGACGGGAGGCAGGCCGCCGAGAGACGTGGAGAGAAAGTCGGCGTTGATATCGTTGAGTTCGTCGAGTTCCCTTCCCTGAATTAATTCCGTTAACAATGAGGCGCAGGCGATGGAGGCGGTGCAGCCGCGGCAGAGGAAACGCACGGCGGTGATGCGGCCGCTTTCGAGGTTGGCGGAGAGTTGTAGGACGTCGCCACAGACGGGATTGGTGACTTCGATTTTGGCGGTGGGATTGCGGAGTTCGCCGGCGTTGCGGGGGGACTGGAAATGGTCGAGGAGGGTGGCGGAGAACATGGGAAAAGTATCGCAGCGAGAGGGCGGGGTGTCGAGGGAGAGGCGAAGAGAAGAGGGACAGTAACACAGACGGCACAAAGAAATGAACACAGAGAGCACAGAGAAGAGAGGAAAAGAAAAGAAGGGAAAAGAAGGAAAGAAGAGAGAAGAGGGACAGTGGTGCCCGATCGTGAGAGCCCACCCTTCCCGCCGAAGGCGGGCGAAGGATGGGCCACCCTTAAGTTAAGTACGTCGTTGAGTGGCGTAACGGGGTGAAACCCAAGAGGACAGACAGGAGTGTCTGTGCCACAGAGGGAGTGAACTATGGGGGAGCGAGCTGCAGGGGCGTGCGGAATGGCGCGGGTGGTTAGGAGGTGACGGGGTTGGGTTTGTCGGGGCTGATGTGGAGTTCCTTGATGGCGTTTTGCACGGTGACTTCGCCGACCAGGCCGTCCTGGGCTAATTCGTGAAGCGTGGCGACAACGATGAACCGGGAATCTACTTCGAAGAAGTCGCGGAGACATTCGCGGGTTTCGCTGCGGCCGAAGCCGTCGGTGCCGAGCGTGGCGAGGCGGCGGGGCGCCCATTTGGAAATCATGGACGGGAGAACCTTTAAGTAGTCGGAGGCGGCAACTAATACGCCTTGCTCGCCTTCGAGACATTGCGTGACGTAGGGGACGCGAGGCGTTTCGTCGGGATGGAGACGGTTCCAGCGTTCGACTTCGATGCCATCGGTGTAGAGATTTTTGTAGCTGGTGACGCTCCAGACATCGGCCGCGACGCCGAATTTCTGTTCGAGAATTTCCTGGGCGTGGAGAACTTCATTGAGGATGGCGCCGCTGCCGAAAAGTTGCGCGCGGAGTTTGCCTTTGCGCTCGGCCGCGGCGCGGAATTTGTACATGCCCTTGAGGATGCCTTCTTTGGCGCCGGCCGGCATAGCGGGCATAGCATACGGCTCATTCATGACGGTGATGTAGTAGAAGATGTTCTCGCCTTCTTTGTACATGCGGCGAATGCCATCCTGAAGGATGACGGCGATTTCGTAGGCGTAGGCGGGATCGTAGGCGCGCAGATTGGGGACGGGGAGAGCGAGGACGTGGCTGTTGCCATCCTGGTGTTGCAGACCTTCACCGGCGAGAGTAGTCCGGCCAGCGGTGCCACCGAGGAGGAAACCGCGCGTGCGCATATCGGCGGCGGCCCAGATGAAATCGGCGATGCGCTGAAAACCGAACATCGAATAATAGATGAAGAACGGAATGGTGTTGATGCCGTGGGTGGCGTAGGCAGAGCCCGCAGCGATGAATGAAGCGACGGAGCCAGCTTCGGTGATGCCCTCTTCGAGGATCTGGCCATCCTTGGCTTCCTTGTAATAGAGAAGAGTGTTTACGTCCACGGGTTCATATTTCTGGCCGACGCTGGAATAGATGCCCACGGTGCGGAAGAGCGACTCCATGCCGAAGGTGCGGGCCTCATCGGGAACGATGGGAACAACGAGCTTGCCGATTTCGCGATCCTTGAGCATCTTGCGAAGCATGCCAACGAAGGCCATGGTGGTTGAAACTTCGCGGCCTTCACTGCCCTCGAAGAATTCCTTGAAGAGTTCGTCTTGATCGGCCACGAGCGGCGCGGAGCGGACTTTGCGCTGTGGCATGTAGCCACCGAGGGCTTCACGACGGGCTTTGAGATAGCGGATCTCCTCGCTGTCTTCGGCGGGACGATAGAAGGGCAGCTCGTTGACATCTTGATCGCTGAGGGGAATGCCAAAGCGCGAGCGAAATTCGCGAAGCTCATCTTCGTTGAGCTTTTTCTGCTGGTGGGTGACGTTCTTCCCTTCCCCGGCTTCGCCGAGGCCGTAGCCCTTGATGGTGCGGGCGAGGATGACGGTGGGGCGGCCCTTGTGTTCAAAGGCGGCTTTGTAGGCAGCGTAAACTTTGCGGGGATCATGGCCGCCAACACGCAGGCGGCGAAGCGCCTCATCGGGAAGGGGCTCTACGAGTTTCAAAAGGCGGGGATCGCTGCCAAAGAAGAACTGGCGGATGTAAGCACCGCTGGAGACGACGAGCTTCTGGTATTCGCCGTCAACCATTTCGCCCATGCGTTTGACGAGCAGGCCTTCGGTGTCGCGCTCGATAATGGGATCCCATTCGGAGCCCCAGAGAATTTTGATGACGTTCCATCCGGCGCCACGGAAGGCGGATTCGAGTTCCTGAATGATCTGGCCATTGCCGCGAACAGGACCATCGAGACGCTGGAGATTACAGTTGACGACGAAGATGAGGTTATCGAGCTTTTCGCGGGAGGCGAGAGTGATAGCGCCGAGGGATTCGGGCTCGTCGGTTTCGCCGTCACCGAGGAAGGCCCAAACTTTGGCATCGGTGGCAGGCTTGAGGCCGCGATTCTCGAGATAACGATTGAAGCGCGCCTGATAGATGGCCATCAGCGGGCTGAGTCCCATGGAGACGGTGGGAAATTCCCAGAGGTCGGGCATGAGCCAGGGATGCGGATAAGAAGAGAGACCGCCGCCGGGCTTGAGTTCGCGGCGAAAATTCACGAGTTGCTCGACGCTGAGGCGCCCTTCGAGAAAAGCGCGGGCATAAATGCCGGGAGCGGCGTGGCCCTGGAAATAGACGGTGTCGCCTTCAAAGGAATCGGAGCGCGCGCGGAAGAAATGATTGAAGCCGACTTCGTAGAGCGTGGCGGCGGAAGCGTAGGTGGAGATGTGGCCGCCGATATTGTGTTCAAGGCGATTGGCGCGGACGACCATGGCGAGGGCGTTCCAGCGAATGAGCGACTTGATGCGGCGTTCGAGTTGCTGATCGCCCGGGAAGAGCGGTTCGAGGCGCGCAGGGATGGTGTTGGCGTAAGGAGTGTTGGCGGAAAAAGGAAGATCGATGCCGCTGATGGTTGCGTGAGCGCGCAGACGCTCCATGATTTCGCGGGCCACGTCGGTGCCGCTGGAGAGCAGGACGGAGTCGAGAGACTCGAGCCATTCCTGGATTTCGACGTCCTCGATGTGGCGAGGTACGTAGGTTTCCTGATCCATGGGAGCGATGGCCTGTTTCCTTCCCGCCTGGAGACTGGCGCGTGCGTGGAGTGATACGCACAATCAGCAAGAATACACCCATAGGGGCACCTGCGCATCCGGAGGGGCGAGAAAAATTGATGATGGGGTGGTGCGGGAATTTGGATGGGAGGGAGGGACGGTAACACAGAGTTCACAAAGAGAGGAACACAGAGAAAGGAAAAAGAAAGAAAGAAAGAGAAAGGCTTGAGCAAAGGACACAGAGAAGAGCGGACAAGAGAAAGGCAGGGGAGGGGTCAGATGCGGAAGTCGGGGGAGAGGGAGCGGCCACCGTCGAGGACCAGGGTTTGGCCGGTGAGGAATTCGGCGGTGATGAGGAAGAGGACGGCGTCGGCAATTTCATCGGGGCGGCCGGTGCGGCGGAGAGGAGCGCGGCGGACGAAGTCGGTTTGCCACTCGGGCGGATCGCCGGGCATGGTGATAGTGCCGGGAGCGATGGCGTTGACGCGAACGGTGGGGGCGAGTTCCTTGGCGAGGATGCGGGTCATGAGAATAACGCCGGCTTTGGAGATGGAGTGAGGGAGAAAATCACGCCAGCCGAGCAGACCGGCAATATCGGCGAAATTGACGATGGTGCCCTTCCCGGATTTGGCGAGATGCGGCGCAGCAGCTTGGGCGCAGAAGAAGGGAGCTTTCAGATTGGTGTCGAGGGAGGCGTCCCAGGATTGCTCGGTGGTGGAACCGAATTTAGCTTCGAGGAAATTGGCGGCACTGTTGACAAGGATGTCGAGGCGGTGAAAGTGGTTGACGGTTTGATCGATGAGATTTTGGATTTCGGCTACGATCGTGAGGTCGGCGGAAATGGCGACGGCGCGGCGGCCGAGTTTTTCGATTTCGCGGACGGTATCCTGGGCTTCGGCTTCGGAGCGGCTGTAGTGGATGGCGACGTCCGCGCCTTCCGCGGCGAGGCGAAGGGCCACAAATCGTCCGAGGCGCTTGGCGGCGCCCGTGACGAGGGCAACGCGGCCGGCTAATCTCTTTTCGTCGGACATGGACAGCTCTCACAACTCCACGGGCAAAGGTAGCACAACCCCTGCTAAAATCACGACAGTTCGAGGTGAGGCGATGAAACTTGATTTGCTGGCAATTGCGGCGCATCCGGATGATGTGGAGCTGACGTGCGGAGGAACGCTGCTGAAGATGGCGCAGCGCGGATACAAGACGGGCATCCTGGACTTAACGGCGGGAGAGATGGGCACGCGAGGAACACCGGAAACGCGGGCGAAGGAAGCGGCGCGTGCGGCGAAGATTCTGAAGGTGGCGTGGAGGGGAACGCTCGGCGTGGCGGATTCGGATGTGGAGGCTACGCGTGAGAACAAGTTGCGGCTGGCGAAAGTGATCCGAGAATTGCGGCCGCGGACAGTGATTTTGCCGTATTGGGAGGCACGGCATCCAGATCATTACCATGCGTCAACGCTGGGGTACGAAGGGTGCTTCTTGGCGGGATTGAAGCAACTGCCACTGGACGGCACGCCGTACCGGCCATTCAAGATATTGTATGCGACGCCGTTTGAGGGCATGGCGCCGACATTTGTGGTGGATGTGACAAAGCAGTATGAGGCGAGAAGGCGGGCGATTCTGGCGTATGGGTCGCAATTCCGTCCGGCGAAGAGCGAACGGAAGCAGCGGGTGTACCTGGCAATCGATGAGCTGGACGTAAAGATGGACCTGCTGGCGCGGCACTATGGGCAAATGATTGGGGTGCGGTACGGGGAGCCGTTTTTGCAGAAAGAGATGATGGCGGTGGAGGATGTGGTGGAGCTGGGGGTGCGGTCGTTTTGAGAGAAGTTGTAAGTGGTAAGTTTTCATTCTTAAGTAAAGAAAGAACGGAAAAAGTGGCGTTGGGCGCGGTGTAGAGTCATCAGCGACCTTTGATTTGGATGAAAAGAGAAAGGCTTACACAGAGGTCGCAAAGAACGCAGAGTTCGCAGAGAGGAAGAACCCACGAGCACAGGCCCTTTGAAGCTCCCCTTCGAAGATCGGGGCAAGCAGGGTAAACAGGAGTGTCTGTGCCACAAAAGCGGAGTTAGACGATATCGTCTTCCATGGCGGGGGAAAAGCCGGGGAGGTTTTGGCCGTCGGGGGTGCGTTCGACCTTGATGCGGAGCTGGTTTTCGTTTTCCGAGCCGGATTTGCGCAAGACGGCGATGGTGCTCAGTGCTTCGTTATAGACCCGGGTAACGAGATAGGTTTCGCCGGTCCCGTCCTTCTTCCAAAGCTGGCCGATCTGGATCTTCCGCGCGCTCATAGTGCTGCTTTGAATGTAGAGAGGCCAGCCAGAAGTGTCAACAGTCCTTGTGGCAGGGAGTACACAGTACGTTGGCACTACCTGGGTGGGAGAGGGGAGGAAACCATATCGACGTGCGGCACATCCTAGAGAGCAAGGGTATGGCTGATGAGGCAAGGGTGTATACTTGCGTAGAAAGCGTGGAACGTAGGGAGGCTCGACCCATGCGGAAATTATGGCAGTGCGCAATCGGTCTAGTACTCGCGGCATGCTTGATGGTGTGGCCTGCGGGTACGCGTGCTCAGGGCCAGTCGCAAGGTTCCCCGACGGCGCAGCAGGGGCAGCAGGGCACCTCTGGACAATCGGGGCAGCCGGCGCAGCAACAGGGACAGCAGGGCGCTTCTGGGCAATCGGGGCAGACGACACAACAGCAGGGTCAGCAAGGCGGCAGCCAGGACCCCAATGCAACACAGGGGACTGGGCCGATTCCGGTTGGACAGGTGCCCCCGCCGGCACCGCCACCTCCGGACGCTACGGCAACTCCGGCAGCAGCGCCGACAAAGCAGCCCGGATCAGACGCTCCGATACAGCAGCAGCAGACAGTACATCCCAAGAATGCGAACGAAGACGTGGACGCCATCGGCAACCGGAACCCGGGCAAGGGGTTGGACTTCTACTCGCTGGAACGCGAGATCGCTTTGGGAAAGCAACTGGCGCAGGAAGTGGAGCGCAGCTCGAAACTCATTGATGATCCCGTGGTAACAGAATATGTGAACCGCGTAGGGCAGAACCTGGTGAGGAATTCGGATGCGCGTGTGCCGTTCACGATCAAGGTGATCGATTCGGATGTGGTGAACGCGTTTGCGCTGCCAGGCGGCTTTTTCTATGTGAATAGCGGGCTGATCCTGCGCGCGGACGAAGAGGCCGAGCTGGCGGGCGTGATGGCGCATGAGATGTCCCACGTAATAGCGCGGCACGGCACGAAACAGGCCACCAAGGCGGACATCATGCAGATCGGCGCGATGGCGGCGATGATCTTCATACCCTATGGCTGGGCGGGCTATGGAATCTACGAAGGAATGAACCTGGCCATCCCACTGACGTTCTTGAAGTTCTCGCGCGACGCGGAACGCCAAGCGGACTTCCTGGGGATCCAGTACATGTACAAGGCGGGGTACGATCCGAACGCGTATGTGGCGTTTTTCGAGCGGCTAGAGGCAGACGAGAAGCGGCGGCCTGGGACGGTCGCGAAGGTCTTCTCGACGCACCCGCCGACACCGGACCGCATCGAGGCGGCGCAGAAGGAAATTGCGCGAATTTTGCCGGAACGCGACGAGTACATTGTGACGACCTCGGAGTTTGACTCGGTGAAGGCGAGGCTGCGCAACATCATGTTCTCGCGCAAAGCGCAGACCGGGCCGGGCAAACCGACGTTGCGGACAAAGACGGAGCAATCGGATAAGACTGGGACGCAGGATCCGAGCTCGAGCGACGATGACCGGCCGACGTTGAAGCGGCGACCGGATTCACCGTGAGAAGTATTCAGTTTTAAGTTAAGCAAGGGCGGCCTGAGGCCGCCCTTTTTTATTGGCGGGGGATTAGAGAAGGGGTGATTGGGCAGGGACGCATACTGCGCGCGCACTAAAAGGCGGAGGGAAAAGCGGATTCCCTGCTGCGCTCGGACTGACAAGATGGCTCACGCCTTGTCGAGTGGGGACCGGCGCTATTGGGCTCCTACAGGCGCAAGAAAACCCCAAAGCAATGCACAAAAACGAGGATGGGGCGCCCCGAGCGGGTCGGGATAAACGCCGATGCTAAGAAACCTCAGAATCGCGGAGTCCAAGAGCAGGAGAGCGTGGATGCTGCCGAGATGGGGTACGGCGGGGCTTGCGCGCACAGAAACTAGAAAGCCCAAGAGACCCTACCTCCAAAAAGCTAGGGTGGTGCCTGCTCGAAAACATTGGGTTGTTTGTTGAGTCGCCCGCAATAGCGGCAGCCCTTCGAAGCTCAGGGTAAACAAGCTGCCGCACTCCAAAGTTAGCGGTGGCCGGCCTTTTGGTGCTCTTCGGGGGCGGCGGAGATACCCATGCGGCGGAGCTCTTCGGAATAGTATTTGCGGAAGAGGAGGTCCCACTCCTCGCTGCCTTCGAGGATTTCCTTTTTCTGGGAAGTGATGCGCTTGCGGACTTCGGCCTCGACCTTTTCTTCTTCGCGGAGTACATTGGTGATGGTCTGGACGATGTGCTGGCGGATCGTGTCGCGGTCCTCGATAAATTCCACTTCATTGCATTCCACGAGAAGATCGATGACCTGATGGGAGATGCGGACAATTTTTTCGCGGCTCAATCTCATCGTGTTTGTATGCCTCGGTTCCCTTCCCCGGCGGCGAATTCCAGCGGCTGGCGACCTGGAGCAGAGAAGGCCACTGGCGTTCAACGCAAAATCAATTTCTGGTCGCGGGCGATCTGGCCCTTCACTTTCTTGAACATTTCCTGATAGGAGACGCCCGTGCGGCGCATTTCATCCTGATATTGGATGAGAATGTTGCGCACCTGTTCGTTGACGCGGTCTTCGACGGTGAGTTCCTCCATGATGCGGAGGCGCACGCGGGCGATGACCGGCTCGACGTCCTTTTCCTTGATTTCGACAAGCTGGTCTGCGATGAGCTTCTTGATGACCTCGGCGGCCAGGTAGCCGACATAATCGCGGTTCAGGAGCATCTAACGGGCGTCCCTCGAGTATTTTATGAAACTCTGAGTGTACTGGTTGTGCAGGAAAATCGCAAGAAAACACGGTTGAAATGGAGGGTGGGGGATTCGTTTGACGGTGTGCGGGGGTTCCTGTAGCATAAATAATTGTAGGCAAAGAGGGCGGTTAGCTCAGTTGGTTAGAGCGCCTGCCTTACAAGCAGGAGGTCGCAGGTTCGAGCCCTGCACTGCCCACCATCCGTGAGTGGCGAACCCACTGCGGGGACGTAGTTCAGCTGGTTAGAACGCTGCCCTGTCACGGCAGAGGTCGCGAGTTCGAGTCTCGTCGTCCCCGCCATTCCTTTCAAGAACCTGGAGGGAATGGGCAAAGACTTCGGTGATCAATGGCGAACGGTCAAAACAGGGCACTCGGCATTTGACACGATTTTGTAAGCTATCGCGGTCGGCAGATGATGCGTCTCCGCGCCGGGCGCGCCTTTATCGGGCCGGACACCGAGAACGATCAGATCCATTTCTTTCACGCGAGCGAATTCCAGAATCATATCTGCGGGGTCGCCGCATTCCACGATGTACTCGGGCTTGCACGAGGCCTCGGCGTCGGTTGGAACGAGTTCGCGTAGCAGCTTTTCCATGGATGCTTTGACATTGACTGGGGCAACCAGATCCTCGGGCTGCGGCTCCCGAATCACGTGCATGAGAATCAGGCGTGATTGAAATTCCTTGGCCACGGAAATCGCGTAGGGAGCGGCGGCACGGGATTCGGGGCTCAGATCCGTGGCGTACAAAATTTCACGAAGTTCGCCGCCATGTTCATGGACGGCGCCGGAATGAGGTCCAACGGTGAGCACAGGACAGGAGACCGTCCGGAATATCTCTTCCGCAACCGAGCCCAGGAGGAGCTTCCCGAGTCCGGTGCGTCCGCGTGTACCGATTACCACGAGGTCTGTATTGTACTTCTCGATCGCGGCATCCAAGCAGGGCTGGACGTCACCTTCTTCGATCAGAACCTGCGTGCGGATTCCGGCAAAGGTGCTGAGCACTTCCTTGCGGTGGTCGTCATCCTGTGCTTTCGCCTCATCGACATCAGCCGCCCAAGTAATCGGTTCGGTCATAGGGTTCACAATCGGGGGGCGGACGTGCAGGGTCAAGAGATCGGCGTCATAGTGTTCGGCAATCTTCTTGACGTACGGGATGGCCTGAGTGGCGGCCTGGGAAAAATCTGTAGCGAATAGAATGTTTTGGAACCTTACTTGAGCTCTCGATGTGGCGGTATTCACGGTTTTCTCCTTTTGCGGCCCATAGTCTTTTCAAGCCAGAACGGGGGGTGGCAGGCGCGTCAACGGTCAACAAGCATTCTGTCGATCATGAGACCGCGACCTTCGGTTTGGCCGCTCTTCCAAGTACTTCCTTTGTTTCCTAGAAGCAATGCAAGTGCCAATCGGTAACCCCTTCAAAACACAAGGGCTCGCGCATCACAGAGCATCAGGCTCTTCGCGAATTCGCGAACTTGGTGAAAAAGGAATCGCGATAATCAGCGACAACGCGGTTCGGCACCAAGACGATTGCCGGCCTTGATCTCGAGGACGATGGAATAACGAGGGCGAATCAATTGGGGGGAGTTTTCTGGCAGTTGATTGTTGCGCGGACCCTCTGCCTTCGTAGCTATCTCTTCTGCAGCCTCTTTAGCGCTTCCCGCAGGGCCTTGTTCTGAGGGTCGAGCGTCAGGCCAGCTTTATATTGCTTGGCCGCCAAGTCTGGCTTCTCTTCGTTTTCAAACAGCTTTCCAAGCCACTCATACGCGGAGGAGTGCGCGGGGAGTTCGGAATTGTCGGGCACGGTTTCGATGTAGGTGCAAAGATCCTTCTCAGCGACCTCCGGATCCTTTTTTTCTAATACGAGCGCGACACCACGGTAATAGCCTAGCCGGCGATCTGATGGTGCAATTCCCGCGGCGGCCTCGATGGCTAGTCGCATGTGCTCGGAGTCGCGCCGGTCGCGATAATAATCCGCAACTTCGAGATAAACATCAATGCGGTTTGACGTCGATGCAAGGACTTTCTCATACTCTTCGCTAGCCTGGTCGAACTTTTTCCGAATCGCATACAGTTCAGCCTGGGCCAGCTCCCCTTCCACCGGGTCCACGGCGGAAAGCGCACGGACCTGTTCCCGTGCGCGATCCTCGCCGCCTCCGAGGTTGGCTGGAGCATTCGCCATAAAGGAAATTAAGTCGCGCTGGGCATTGATATTCGTGGCGTCCAACCGGACCGCTGCCTCGAATTCGTGATGGGTTCGGCGCGCCAGAGAAAGAGCGGAAGCCATGTTCGAGTGGCTGCTCTCTTCGGCCTTGCGACCACACGCCCGCCCGAGCCAATCGTGGTACTCGGAGCGGCCGGGAGCTAAGGAGACGGCGTGCTCCAAGCTGGAAATCGAACGGCTAAAGTCGCGGAGCTCGAAAAAGCAGCGGCCGAGCCAATAATGCAGAGAGGCGTCAGTGGGATTTCGTTCGACTGCCGCTTGCAGTGCGTCTGTCGCCTGACGATACTGACCGGCATCGTAAAGCTTCGCAATGTCCGGCGGGAGTACGTTAATTTCCACAGAAAAGGCCGTCGGCGGACGCGCCTCCAATGTAACGGCCAGCGCGGCTAAGACAAGCAGAAAACTCCGACCGATCTTCTTCCTTCTCAAGGTCCCTCCCGGTCAGCTCAGTCGGCGGCTTCGCGGACATCTCGCAGCGCATACTTGAATCAGGCGATTCGATCGTTTCGCGCTCTTGAGCTTGCCTCTAGTATAGCCCGCAAGTGAGTCGCAAGCTGCTTGAAGTCCGTGTGGAGCGCCTCCAGCTCCGATTGAAACCTGTTTTGAATTTCATCCAAGCTCGCATGAAATCGGATGCGGGCGGACTTGTTTATCTCCGTCCGCATTCTCGATCCGCTTTTAAGTTCTGTGGCTCGTTTCTGCATCGAGTTTCTTGCCTCCACTTGCATGGGTCGCCAGGATGCTCGGAAGTCCGTGAACCCTGACTATAGATTCAAAATGCCCAAACAGCGCGCGATACGGGTGTCAGAAGGCAGCCGCCCGGGATATTCCATCCGACCTCAGGAGGATTCGCACCCCTGGGCGATGGGCCTGAACAATCCGCGAGCGGCTGTTGTTCCGGGGGTAAGCGTTTGTTTGCGCCAAGGCGCCCTAGAGCTTCCGCCCCTTATCCTTGTTGACTCGGAGTTTCGCTTACTTGGCAGCCGACTGGCCCTTGGCCTTCGTGCCGAATTGTTCCAACGAAGCTTTGAATTTGGCCAGGTCTGCCTCGATTTCAGCCTTGATTTGCGTCGCCTTCTCTTCGCCAGACGTCTTCAGATCTTGGCTCTTTTTGTCGATCTCCTGCCTCATTGTTTTGAGACTGTTGATCGCATTGACCTCCGCCTGCGCCAACTTTCCCTTGCCACCAGCTTCGATCGCGTCAATCTGCGACTTGGCTTCGTGCAACTGTGCGTTGACCTTCTCCTCGAAGGTCTTTGGTTCTGCGTGATGCTTACTCACGGTGTTACTCCTTTCCGTTTTATTTTTGGATTCAAGCCCCATTCTTCACTTCTGGTGAAAAAACGTGCTCACCGGGCACTGGTACTGAGAATCTTCTCCACCTTCGCCTGCTGATTGCGGCTCAACGTCGTGCGAAGGATCTTGCCTCCGTAGCCGCCGAATTGGTCCGCCACTACGTCGGGGCTGCCGACGCGCAAGATGGCGTAGATGGCTGAATCGCCGGGCTGGATCATCGCCCCAACTCGCTGGACGAAATCATCGGGCAATGCCAAACTCGTCTTTCCAATTGATTGAATCGCGAGTTCCCCAGCGCTCGCGACTTTTCCGCTCGATCCTTCCGATGGGTTATGCAATACGAATGCCGATCCTAAGTTCTTGAAAACATTACGACACAGAACCATAAAATCGCGCTTTCCTCGCGAATTCGCGAACCTCGCCAAGAACAATGAGGAGTGTTTGTAGCGTGCTCTTTTCGCGTCTGCGCTTCGGAGCGCGGACCGATGTTAGTTACGCTTGTGAAATACCAATTTCTTGACGTCGGGCCAGAATTCCTCAAAGGCGTTGGCCGCCATACGTCCGGCGAAGCCTTCCGACGTGCGCAAGAGCGCGTCCTGCGCATTGGCTTCGCTGTGAACGCGCCAGGTGTCTGACAGGAAGTTATTCCCGAAAATCGCCATCGTGCGGGCATAGGCGGGACGGAACTTTTTGTCGCCGCCCCGGGCAGCAAAGGCGAGCCGCACCACATTTCCGACGCGAGCCTTTAAGGGCCGGTCGGGCACGCGAAAATAGCGCGGATCTTCCCGGAGGATAAGGCCAACGCCCGCTTCAATAGCATTTCCTGTGGCGACGCGAGTCATGCCCATGCCATAGCGGCCGGCAATACCTCCCCAGTGTGGCCCGTACTCTGAGGGCCGATCAAGAGCCGTTCCGAAGACGGACTCAAAAAACCCTCCTGCCAGAGTCTGCGGGCCGATGGTGTTGGTGATGAACCACCGGAGACTCTGCCGGGGTGTGATCGGGTGATAGGGTGCCTCCAGCGGCTGCGATTTCAGAGGCGTTACTAGTGGTGGGAAATTGAGATTTTTGTACTTGTCGGCCTGCCATGAAGTAACCGATTGACCGGCTTCATTTCGGAGGCCTTCCGAGATGGACTGTGCCGTTGCAACAAAACCTGTCTGGAAGAGAATCGCAATCAGGATTGCGATTCTCTTCCAGAGTACAAAGCTACGGCGATTCAGCACCTTGCAACCCTCGTCCCCCTGGGCAATTAGGTAGTTCTGGTTTGCACTTTGGGCAGGCTGTGAATGGCGCCGGCGAAACCCGCCAGGGCTGCGCCGTCAAAAATGAGGTCGATGCCGATCGCCAAACCAAGGAAGTAGGTGGTGGCCGTAGCCCAAGTCGCCAAAAGATAGATGCCGAGAACGACAGCCACGAGTCCCGCAAAGACCGTCCACCCCCACCTCGGGAAGCGAATAAGAGTCGCCCCGGCTGCCCGGAACAACCCTCCCACGATGAAGAGACAAGCAACCAATCCGGTCACTCCTGCCGCGCCCGCATCCGGGTGACTGATCAGAAGGTATCCGATCACTCCGCGAAGGATGGCGTTCAGCAGGTACAAGAAGAATCCCTGCCAGCTGAGGGCATAAAACGAACTTATGAGCCAAAATACTGCGCTGATCGCAAGGATCCAACCTAACACCAGGATCGAAAAATGGGTTGCGGTCTGCGCCTTGACGATACATGTGGCACCGAGAATCGCCAGCAGAATGCCGAACACGAGGAACCAACCCCAGGATTTTCGGACTTGCTCGAGGCCAGAGAGTAAGAAATCAGAAACAGCAGTCATTGTTTTTCTCCTTTTGCGCACTGCCGTCAATCGGTTTTGCCGGTTCGGCAGCACGGTTTGAATCGATTTTCAGCGTAAGAACACTTCGGTGGCGTTCTTGGGAACGGACAAAGGTGCAGCCG
>Ga0326728_10004596_pt1 | contig 40459 bp, 36 predicted proteins | sample MB3enrmetagenome_FD_207602 | JGI IMG/M metagenome (GOLD analysis project Ga0326728, IMG submission 207602) | Lab enriched peat soil microbial communities from McLean, Ithaca, NY, United States - MB31MN | ecosystem: Environmental > Terrestrial > Soil > Wetlands > Peat | place: USA: New York... | reverse complement strand
CGGCACGCTGCTGCGCACGCTGGATATTTACGGCAATGCCACCGGCGGTACGTTGGCGCTGGATGCGGTGTATGGCGGCAGCCAGCCTGCCACGGGCACGGCCAAGCTGGAAAAACTCCGCCTGGTGAAGGCGTACGAAGTGACCAAGCTCCTGCAGGCGCTCACGCTGTACGGGGTGGCGGAGGCCATCTCCGGCCCCGGCATGCTCATCGACCATGCAATCATCCCGTTTTCCCTGCAAGACGGCGTGCTGCAACTGAACGGCGCGCGCGCTTATTCATCCTCTCTTGGCTTTACCGCCACGGGCAGCATACGCCTTGCTGACGATGCGTGCTCAATCGACACCACCGTGGTGCCGGCCTACGCGCTCAACGCGCTGCCGGGGCGGCTGCCGCTGCTGGGGAGGCTCTTTTCGCCGGAAAAAGGCGGCGGGCTGTTCGCGATGCGCGCGCATGTCAGCGGCTCGCTGTCTGCCCCGAAAGTCAGCATGAACCCGCTTTCCGCCGTCACACCGGGATTTTTGCGCGACCTGTTCGGTGTGGGCAGCGGCAAACCCGCTGCCCCGCCGTAAGTCCTTTTAGAGTACGATCATTTCTGGTTGAGACGCCTTGGCGATTAACCCAAAGCGATCAGACCCTTGCCTCAGGCGGTGGGCGGCGCCTTGGACACCACTACCATGGCCGGGCGAAGTAGCCGGCCGTTCAGCAGCCAAGTCTGGCTCCAGGCCTGGATCACCGTGCCGGGCGGGTGGTCCGCGCTCTCATGCTCGGCCATGGCTTGGTGCAGATTGGCGTCGAAGGCGGCGCCGGTCGGGTCCTGGCGGGTGATGCCGTTGCGTTCCAGCAGGGCGACGAAGGAACGCTCGATCCCCTCGAAGCCTTCGCGCATCTTGGTGACGATGTCGGGTTCGCCTTCGGCGCGCTTGGGCAGGCTGTCGATGCCGCGCTTCAGGTTCTCCGCGGCCTCTGCCACGTCGCGGGCGAATTTCTGCACGGCAAAGGCGCGCGCATCGTCCACCTCACGCTTGGTGCGGGCGCGCAGATTGGCCATCTCGGCCTCGGCGCGCAGCCACTTGTCGCGCATCTCCTGAAGCTCCTGCTCCAGCGTGGCGATACGTTGATTCGGCGCTTCCAGCAGAGTCTCTTCCTGCGGGAGGGTCTCATTCGGTTCGGTGTTTTCGCTCATGCCGCCGAATTAGGCGATGTCGGGCCCTGAAACAAGATTCAGCCGTCGATGCCACCCTGGCGGCAGCCAGATGATTTCGGTAAGGTGATGATATCGAGTATGGTTATTCCGTGCTAAAAAAGGAGACATATCATGATGAAAAATGTGGGTTCGCTCGACCGGATTCTTCGGGCGATCGTTGGCCTTGTGCTGCTCAGCCTTGTCTTCGTCGGCCCCAAGACCCTGTGGGGCCTGATCGGGCTCGTGCCGCTTGGCACTGCTGTTGTCAGCTTCTGCCCGGCCTACCGGCTGTTAGGCATCAAGACCTGCAAGTACGCCTAAGAGGCTGTTTTGAAACTCTACTCTGGCGGCTGCCTAGGGGCGATTTGCTCCGCTCCGGTGCTCACGTACTTAAGTACGTTCCGCTCCGGTGCTCCCAAATCACCCCTATGCGACTCGCCAGAGCGAGTTTCCAAATAGCCTCTAATCAGGCTGCCAAACACGCCATGCGCCGGCGGCTTCGATTCCGGCACGCTGGCAAGCCATATCCGCCAGACGCAGGGCGACGGCGGCGTGTTCCATTACTGTATCCGTCTGGTCGCCTCTGCCCGGCCAGCGCGGCCCTACCCCTACGCTGATCACCGCCCGCTGCGGCAGCAGTGGCGGCAGGGTGGCGCAGAATTTCGCCGCGCGCTCCCCGGCGGTGAGATGGTCCATGCCATCGCACCATAACCCGATCGTGGTTTCGTCTATGCGTCCGAGGAGGTCGGTCGGTCGCACCACGTCGCGCAGTTCCTCGGCCAGGCGCAGCGCGATCGCCGGGCGCAACCCGAGCGTGGCGCGCGAGAAGCCGAGATAGAGCAGCGTGCCGGGCTGGTCCTCGACATCCAGCCGGTCGAACCGGCGTGAGAGCTCGTCGGCGAAGGTGCGGCCGCTCCACAGCCCCGTTTCGGCATCCAGCATGGCGTTGTGGCGCAGGGCCGGGTCGTCCGCGTTGCCGGCATGGCAGTCCGGCAGGGTGAGTTCCGGCGCCTCAAGGTCGAACAGAATCCCGTAGATGCCCGCCACGTTGGCGCCCACGAGGCGCGGCGCCAAAGCAAGGCGGAACATGCTCGTGCCGCCATCGAACAAAGCGAGGCGGATCTTGCCGTGCCAGGCTACGCATTCCAGGCAAATGGTGGTGACGATCGAGCGAAACTGTGTCGCGCTCAACGCTTCTTCCTCCGCGCTGCCGCCCGCGAGCAGGCTGGCCAACTCCACGCCCAGCAGATTCGCCGCCGGCTGGCCCAGCGCCTTGCCCGGCCCAAAGGCGGTGAAGCGCCCCATCTGGTCGGTCTCGAAAGCCAGATCCGTGAGCATGGCGGCGACGGCAAGCCAGTGCGTGCCGGGAGCAGGCGCGAAAATGCCAGGCGTGGGGGCGGAAATCTGCGGCAGGGTCATGCCCCTCTTCTAGCCTCCCGGTGTGAATAGTTTCTTAACCAGCCTGGCGCGTTGACATCATCCGCCACTGCGCCTCATGGTCCGCCGCGACATCGCAAGACGGGAAAGACATGACGACCGATCTCAAGACCATCATCGAGGCCGCCTGGGACAAGCGGGCCGAGATCTCCCCCACCACCACTGGCGAAGTGCGCGACGCCGTGGAAGCAGCACTTGAGCTGCTGGATTCCGGCAACGCACGCGTGGCCGAGCCCGGCGAGGGCGGCTGGGTGGTGAACCAGTGGCTGAAACAGGCCGTGCTGCTCTCCTTCCGCCTCTACCCCAACGAGTTGATGGACGGCCCTGGCGGCGCGCCGGTGTTCGACAAGGTGGCGATGAAGTTCGAGGGCTGGGGCGACAACCGCTTCGCGGATGGCGGCATCCGCGCGGTTCCGGGTGCCGTGGTCCGCCGCTCCGCCTATATCGCGCCGGGTGTGGTGCTGATGCCGAGCTTCGTCAATGTCGGCGCCCGTGTTGGCGAGAGCACGATGATCGACACCTGGTCCACAGTCGGCTCCTGCGCCCAGGTGGGCAGGAACTGCCACATCTCCGGCGGCGTGGGCATTGGCGGCGTGCTGGAGCCGCTGCAGGCGAATCCGGTGATCATCGAGGATGACTGCTTCATCGGCGCCCGCTCGGAGGTCGCCGAGGGCGTGATCGTCGGCCAGGGCGCGGTGCTCTCCATGGGCGTGTTCCTCGGGACCTCGACCAAGATCATCGACCGCGAGACCGGCGAGATCTTTTACGGCAAGGTGCCGCCTTATTCCGTGGTGGTGCCGGGCACGCTGCCCGGCAAGACGCCCACCGCACCGAGCCTGGCCTGCGCCGTGATCGTCAAGCGCGTTGACGCGCAGACGCGCTCCAAAACCTCGATCAACGAGCTGCTGCGCGCGTGATCGACCCGGTCGTCCTGGCCCAGGACCTGCTGCGCTGCCACTCCGTCACCCCGGCGGATGGCGGCGCACAGGCCGTGCTGATCCGCGCGCTGGAAAGCCTGGGCTTTACCGTCACGCGGCTGCGTTTCGGCGAGATCGAGAATTTTTTTGCCGAGCGGGCGGGGCAGGGGCCGCATCTGTGCTTCGCCGGGCATACCGACGTGGTGCCCCCCGGCGAGGGCTGGGCGCATGATCCCTTCGCCGCCATGGAGCAGGACGGCATTATCTATGGCCGCGGCGCCGTGGACATGAAAGGGGGCATCGCCGCCTTTGTTTCCGCCGCCTCCCAAGTGCCGGGCCATGCCTCGCTGCTGATTACCGGCGACGAGGAGGGCGAGGCTAAGGACGGCACCGTGAAGGTGCTGGAATGGATGGCGGCCAACGGCAAGATCCCGGATTTTTGCGTCGTGGGTGAGCCGACCTGCCGCGCCCGGCTGGGCGATGTGGTGAAGGTGGGGCGGCGCGGCAGCATGAACGCGCGTATTTCCGTGCCGGGGCGGCAGGGCCACGCGGCCTATCCGCATCTGGCCGATAACGCCGTGCACAAGCTGATCCCGGCGCTGAACGAGCTCATCGTCACCCGCCTGGACGACGGCACGCCGTTCTTCGAGCCCTCCAGCCTGCAGATCACCTCCGTCGATGTCGGCAACCCGGCGACCAACGTGATCCCGGCTTTGGCCACGGCCAAGCTGAACATACGCTTCAACGATCTGCATACCGGCGCCTCGCTCACAGCGTGGCTGGGAGAGGCGCTCTCCCGCCATGCCCCGGACACGAAGCTGGAGGTGAGCATCTCCGGCGAGGCGTTTCTGACGCAGCCGGGCAAGGAGATTGGGGCGCTGACACAGGCCATCGAGCAGGTGACCGGCGTTACCCCGGAGCAGAATACCGGAGGCGGCACCTCGGATGCGCGGTTCATCTCGCGCTACTGCCCGGTGGCGGAGTTCGGGCTGGTGAGTGCTACCATGCACAAGGTGGACGAGGCCGTGCCGGTCGCGGATCTGCGCCAACTGGCGGAGATCTACAAAGCCCTGATCGTGGCGTTCTGCGCATGATCCTTCGCGGCATGTGGCGTCTGGCCAAGGGCGATGCCGGCGGCATAAGGGAGTTCGGCCGCGGGCTGGATAATTTCTACGCCTCGCTGGCGCCGCTGATCGCGTTTCCGCTGGTCGGCGCGCTGATCACAGCGTTGCAGGTGGATTGGCGCGTGGCGGTGGTGAGTTTTCTCGCCCGTCTGTGCGGTGTGCTGGTGCTGCCGGTTCTGGTGTACGAATTCGCCCGGTTTTACGGCCGCGAGCCGATGTGGCTGCGGACCGCCACGGCGCTGAACTGGTCGTTCTGGGTGCTGCTGCCGGTGCTGCTGGTGGGGGCGTTCCTCGGTGCCATTCTGGCGCAAATGGGCCTGCCGATGCGCACGGCGGAACTCGCCACGCTGGGGATTATGGCCGCCTATCTGCTCTGGTACCGCTGGTTCATCCTGCGTGCCGGGCTGGCCCTGAACGGCTGGCGAGCGGCGCTGATCATTCTCGTCAGCGGCGCGCTGATCGCGCTGTTCACAGTCATTCCCGTGGCGCTCGGGCTGGGGCTGGACGCGGCCCAGCTTTCACACCTCTGATTTTAGCCAACCTGCCCGCGGTGGCGGAGCAGATGATCGGCCAGCACGCAGGCCAGCATGGCCTCGCCCACCGGCACGGCGCGGATGCCCACGCAGGGGTCGTGCCGGCCTTTTGTCATAACTTCAACCTCTTCGCCGTCAGAGCTCACGCTATGCTTCTGGATAAGGATGGAGCTTGTTGGTTTTACGGCAAAACGTGCGACGATCGGCTGCCCGGTGGCGATGCCGCCGAGAATCCCGCCTGCGTGGTTGGAGAGGAATTTGATCTTCCCATTCTCCATCCGCATCTCGTCGGCGTTTTCCTCGCCGCGTAGCGCTGCGGTGGCGAAGCCATCGCCGATCTCCACGCCCTTCACCGCGTTGATGCTCATCAACGCGGCGGCGATGTCTGCATCCAGCTTGCCATAGAGCGGCGCGCCCAGGCCTGGCGGCACGCCTTCGGCGACCACTTCCAGCACCGCGCCGATGGAGGACCCGGCCTTGCGGATGGCATCCAGTTCGGCCTCCCACGCCTCGGCGGCCTTGGTGTCCGGGCAGAAGAACGGGTTGGCATCCACGGCGTCCCAGTCCCAGTTCGCACGGTCGATCCCGTGTGAGCCGAGCGCCGTCATGGCGCCGCGAATGATGACCTCGGGCCCCAGCACCTTGCGGGCGATGGCCCCTGCTGCAACGCGCATCGCGGTTTCGCGGGCAGAGGACCGCCCGCCGCCGCGCGGGTCGCGGTGGCCGTATTTCATGTCATAGGCCACGTCGGCGTGGCCGGGCCGGTAACGCTCGGCAATGTTGGCGTAGTCCTTCGAGCGCTGGTCCGTGTTCTCGATGAGCAGCGAAATCGGCGTGCCGGTGGTCTTGCCCTTATACACGCCAGAGAGAAGCCGCACCTGGTCCGGCTCCTGCCGCTGGGTGGTAAAGCGCGACTGCCCGGGGCGGCGCTTGTCCAAAAAAGGCTGTATATCCGCCTCGGACAGCTCGATGCCCGGCGGGCAGCCATCGACCACGCACCCGATGGACGGGCCGTGGCTCTCCCCCCAGGTGGTGACGCGGAACAGGTGACCGAAAGTGTTGAAGGACACAGGCTAATCGCCCGCGATGGAGAGGTCCGGCGCGTCCGGGTGCTTCATGCCGACAACATGGTAGCCGCAATCCACATGGTGGATTTCGCCGGTCACGCCCTTGGAGAGGTCGGAGAGCATGTACAGCCCGGCGCCGCCCACTTCCTCCAGCTCCACGTTGCGCTGCATCGGCGAATTATACTTGTTCCACTTCAGGATATAGCTGAAATCGCCGATGCCGCTGGCAGCCAGCGTCTTGATCGGGCCGGCGGAGATGCCGTTCACGCGGATATTGTCGCGGCCGAGATCGGCGGCCATGTAGCGCACGGAAGCCTCCAGCGCCGCCTTGGCCACGCCCATCACGTTGTAATGCGGCATCCAGCGCTCGGCGCCGAGATAGGTGAGGGTGAGCAGCGAGCCGCCATTCGGCATGAGGGCGGCGGCGCGGCGGCCAACGGCGGGGAAGGAGTAGCAGGAGATGTCCATCGCCTGCAGGAACGCGTCGCGCGGGGTATCCAGATACCGCCCGCGCAGGAAGTTCTTGTCCGCGAAGCCGATGGCATGGACCAGGAAGTCGATCTTGCCCCATTTCTTGCCTAGCGCCTCGAAGGCGGAGTCCATGGCGGCGTCGTCAGACACATCGCACGGCACCAGGAAATCAGCGCCAATGGAAGCCGCCAGAGGGCGCACGCGCTTCTCAAGCGCCTCGCCCTGGTAGGTGAAGGCGACCTCGCCCCCCTGTGCCGCCACGGCCTGCGCGATGGCCCAGGCGATGGATCGGTTATTCGCCACGCCCATGACAAGCCCGCGCTTGCCGGCCATGAGTGTGCCGCGCGGCGGGGCGAGTTCGGCTTGAGTATCCGGCATGGGGGCTAATCTCCGTGGTGCTATCGTCTATTAGGCTGGGTGGTGGCATAGAGTATATCACCCGATCAAGTGCGGTTGAAAAGCGGAGGCTTTTGTTAATGAGCGAGGATCCATTCAAGAAATTCGGCGAATGGTTTGCCGCGGCGGAAGGCAGCGAGCCGAACGACCCCAATGCCATGACCGTGGCGACCGTGGGTGAGAACGGGCGTCCCTCCGCGCGCATCCTGCTGATGAAGTCCTGGGATAAGTCCGGTTTCTCATTCTACGGCAATCTCCACTCGCGCAAGGCGCGGGAGATGGCGGGCAATCACAATGTCGCGCTGCTGTTCCACTGGAAGAGCCTGACCCGGCAGGTGCGCATCGAGGGTACCGTGACGCAGGTGAGCGACGAGCAGGCCGATGCCTATTTCGCCAGCCGCCCGCGCATGAGCCAGATCGGCGCCTGGGCCTCGGAGCAGTCCCACCCATTGCCCTCGCGCGAGCTGTTCGAGGCACGGCTGCGGGAGGTGGAGGCGCGATTCTCCGGCCAGCCCGTGCCCCGGCCTGAGTTCTGGTCCGGTTGGAAGCTGGCGCCGGATTACTTCGAGTTCTGGCAGGGTATCGATTTCCGCCTGCACGACCGCGTCACCTTCAGCAAGACGGCTTCCGGCTGGGAGACAGGGCGGCTGTTCCCCTGACCGGGGCTCAGCCTTCGTCCTGGCTGAGTTGCAACGCCCGGGCGTAGACCTGCTTCTTCGGCAGGCCTGTGGCCAGGGCCACGGCGGCGGCGGCATCCTTTACCGACATGGAGGCGAGTGCCGCGCGCAGGGCGGTGTCGAGCGTCTCGGCGCTGGCTTCTTCCTCCACCGCCGGACCGATGACGACGCAGATCTCCCCGCGCGGCGCATTCGCGGCGTAATGCGCCGCGAGTTCCGCCAGCGTGCCCCGGCGCACTTCCTCGAAATGCTTGGTCAGCTCCCGGCACACGGCGGCCGGGCGGGGGCCGAGCACATCGGCGGCGTCGGCGAGGAATTCCGCGAGGCGGTGTGGAGCCTCGTAAAAGAGATGCGTTGCGCCAAGGCCCGCCATCTCCGCGCCCCGCAATTTTTGCAGTGCAGCCCGGCGGGCGCCGGATTTGGGGGGCAAAAAACCGTTAAATAGATACGGGTGCGGCGGCAGGCCCGAGAGGGTGAGGGCCAGTAGCGCCGCGTTGGGGCCGGGGATGCCTGAGAGCTTCAGCCCGGCCCCGATCACCGCGCGCACCAGCCGGTAGCCAGGGTCGGAGACCAACGGCGTGCCCGCATCCGAGATCAGCGCGAATCGCGTGCCGCCGCGCATGGCCTCGACCAGCGCCGGTATCCGCGCCGATTCGTTGTGCTCGTGCAGGGCCTGGGTCCGGGTGCCGATTCCGTGCGCGCGCAGCAGGGTTGCGCTTGTTCGCGTATCTTCACACAGAATCACATCAACCTTGGCTAGAGTGTCCCGCGCGCGGAGGGATAAATCTTGGAGGTTGCCGATTGGGGTGGAAACCAGCACAAGGGCAGGCCATGAAGCCGCATCATCCCCGCTTACGGAGGGCCGCGCCGTTGTCTCGTCTGTCGTTTCTTCGCTCATATTTACTCCTGGGCGGCACGCTGGCGCTTGCTGGCTGCGCTGGTCAAGTGCCGCAGCTTCCATTCTTCGGCGCCGCGCCGCCTGCGCCGCTGACCCCAGGAGCGGCGCCCTCCGCGCCAAGCCGCACCAGCGGCAACGTGCTGCTGCTGGCGCCGCTCACGGGCAACCTCGCGCCGGTGGGCCAAGCGTTGGTGAACGCGGCGAAGCTCGCCTTTCCGGCCAATTCCTCCCCGGCGCTGGACATCCGCGACACCGGCGGCACACCGCAAGGCGCGGCGGCTGCGGCGCAGGCCGGGCTGGCGGCGGGCGATGGCATTATCATCGGTCCGCTCACCTCGGCCGAAACCCAGGCCGTGGCGCCGATCGCCCATTCGGCCAGTGTGACCGTGCTGGCCTTCACTAACGACGGCACCGTGGCCGCGCCGGGCGTTTGGCCGCTGGGCATTACCCCGGCGCAGCAGGTGCAGCGCGTGATGCAGGTGGCGGCGAATGCCGGGCGCACGCAGCTGGCGGCACTGCTGCCGGACAACGATTTCGGCCACCATCTGAGCGACGCGATCACCGCCGAGACGGCGCAGCTGGGCGAACCGGCGGCGCAGATCACCTTCTACCAGCCGGGCTTTTCCGGCGTGAACCAGGCGGTGGAGCAGATTTCCGACTTTGCCAATCGCGGCCAGAGCGTCATGGACCAGATCAAGCAGGCCCAGGACCTGGGCACCGCGGCAGGCCGCGAGAAGGCCAACGAACTGAGGCACCAGCAGATTCCGCCGCCCAGCTTCAATGCCCTGTTCATCGGCGCCACGGACCCCAACACCCTGGCCGAGATGGCGAATTTCCTGCCCTATTACGACGTCAATCCGCCGCAGGTGCAGTTCCTGGGCCCGGCGCTGTGGTCGAACATCGCGCCGCAGATGGCCAACCAGAGCGTGCTGGTCGGGGCGATGTACGCAGCACCTGATCCGGCCGCCGCCGCTACGTTCGTAGGCAAGTACCAGGCCGCCTATGGCGCGGCGCCTCCGGCCATTGCCGACGTGGCGTTCGACGCCGCGGCCATGGCCAGGCTGGCAGCGGGGCAGGGCGGCTACACCGCTGACGTGCTCACCGCGCCTGCGGGCTTCACCGGCACCAATGGCCTGCTGGCGCTGCGCCCTGACGGCACGGTGAAACGCGGCTTGGCGGTGTTCTCCATCGCGGCGGGCCAGCCCGCGATTACCTCACCCGCACCCACCAGCCTCAACCAACCGTAAAGCGCGTGGTAGAGAAGCTCCTCGACAAGGCTTGGCCGGCAGCATTCGCCCTGTTCCTGGCGTTGGCGGCGCTGCCGAGCCTGGTGTTCCTGGTGCTCGTTCTCCTGGGCTATTTGCCCCTGTACCCCGCGCTGTTGGCCTGGGGGGTGTGCGCCGCGGTGGGGGGGACGTTCAGCATCCTGCTCGGGCGCGACCTGGTGGTGATGACCCGTCTGGTTCGGGCCTTGCGCCTTGCCCCTGGAACCCTGCCCAGCGAGACCATGTTGCTGGTGCCCGGCATGCGCCAGCTGGGGCAGGAGGCGATCCGCCTGATCCATGCCGAGCGCCTCTCTCGCGCACGCCAGCTCGCCATCGCGGCGGAGGACCGGGCGCTGGTGGAGCGTCTGCCAGACCCACTGCTGAAACTCGACGAGGACAGCAAGATACTTTGGCGCAACGACAGCGCGCTCTCCGCTTTCGGCGGCGAGATGGCGGCTCTGCTGCGCCACCCGGATGTGCGCGACGCCCTGGCCGAGGCGGCGGAAATAAAGGTGGCGGTGCGGCGCGAGGTCGTGCTTTCGGTGCCGGTGGCGCGGGATCTGGACGTGACGATGATCCCGGTCGGCGGGCCGGTGTACATGCTGGTGAACGACCGCACGCATGAACGCGCGCTGGAAAAGATGCGGGCGGATTTCGTCGCCAATGCCAGCCACGAGCTGCGCACGCCGCTGGCCAGCCTGATCGGCTTCATCGAGACCCTGCGCGGCCCCGCGGCGGATGACCCGGAGGCGCAAGAGCGGTTTCTTGGCATCATGGCCGAGCAGGCGGCGCGCATGCAGCGCGTCATCGCCGATCTGCTCAACCTTTCGCGCATCGAAATCACGGAGCATTCGCCGCCAAAGGAACTGGTGAATCTGCCGCCACTGCTGGAACGCATCGTCGCCGGAATGGAGCCAATGCTTAAGGCTAACGACTCCAGGCTGGAGGTGGAGGTGCCGGCGGACCTGCCGAAGGTCCCGGCCGATGCCGACCAGCTGACCCAGGTATTCGTTAACCTGCTGGACAACGCGCTGAAATACGGCAAGCGCGGCGGGGTGATTAAACTCACCGCCTCCGTTGCGCCGGATACCAGGTTCGAGCCGGGTGGCGTGGCCATCAGCGTGGCCGATGACGGCATCGGCATCCCGCGCGAGCACATTCCGCGCCTGACCGAGCGTTTCTATCGCGTGGACAAGGGCCGCTCGCGCGCCATTGGCGGCACCGGGCTAGGGCTGGCCATCGTCAAACATGTGGTCAACCGCCATCGCGGCCGCTTGCTGGTCGAGAGCGAGGCCGGCAAGGGCTCGGTCTTCACCATCTGGCTTCCCGGCCGCGGCGGCTGAGAGTTCACTTTATCGCGCGTTCAGCTCCCGTTCGCGCCCCAGGCTGCGGAAATAATCGACCAGCCGCGGCTGGCGGGAGATCTGCTGGGCGTAAACCTGCCTGACGGCGGCAACGAGTTCGCCGCCACGGTTCAGTGCCGCGTCACCCAGTTCTATCAGGCGCAGATTGGGCCAAATCTGAGGGCGGATGCGTAGCAGTTCCTTGAATATCTCGGTGCCAGAGTGGCTCGGCGCAGCCTGCGCCACCAGTAGCGCCATGCTGGCCGAGGAACGGGAGATTCCGGCATGGCAATGCACCAGCAGATGCGCGCCGGGCCGGGGTTCACGCACCACCGCGTGGCCAAATGTCAGCAGCGCCTCCACATCCGCCGCCGAGGGCGCAATCTTGCCCGGTGTCTCGTCGATGATGTCGTCGAAGCGCAATTCCAGCTTCTCGTGCTCGCCGTAGGTGCCGAACACCTCCGGCACGGGATGCTCCGGGTCGAGGATGGAGAGCACGTGGGTGACCCGCATGTTGGCGTGTGCCGCCAACTCGTCCAGCCCGCAAATGGTGATGCGAAAGGGAATGTGCATTACCAGTTACGATAACGCGATTACCCGGAAGGTCAAACAGTCCGGCGCGGGTGGCAAGCCGGGGGCGGAACCGCTAGACTGCGGCGGCCTGAAAATGGGGGAGCTACATGCTGGGTTGGGAGATTGTCTTCACGCTGCTCGTGCTGGGAGTGGCGGCGGTTTACCTGCACGACACGCGGCAGAACAAGCACACCATTTTGCGCAACTATCCGGTCATCGGCCATTTCCGCTATTTTGCGGAAACCTGGGGCGAGTATATGCGCCAATACCAGTACCTGCCGGACTGGTCGGAGCGTCCCTTCAACCGGCTGGAACGCAGCTGGGTGTACCGCTCGGCCAAGGGGCTTTCCAACCTGATCAGCTTCGGCTCCGAGAACGTGCCAAGCTTTATTTTCCGCAACGCGGCGTTCCCCATCCTGGACGAAGAGAAAAAACCTTACCCCGGCAAGCAGCTCGGCGTGACCGAAGGTCCTGGCGCCTGCCGCGAGCCGTATCTCGCCAGGAGCTTTTTCAACATCTCCGGCATGTCTTACGGCGCACTGAGTCACGCGGCGGTAACGGCGCTATCCAAGGGCGCCGGGATGGCCGGCATCTGGATGAGCACGGGCGAGGGCGGGCTCTCGCAATTCCATCTCGATGGCGGCGCGGATCTGATCATGCAGATCGGCACGGCGAAATACGGCGTGCGTGACGAGCAAGGAAACCTCTCCGAGGACAGGCTGCGCGAGATCGCCGCCTATCCACAGGTGAGGATGTTCGAAGTGAAGCTCGCCCAGGGTGCAAAACCCGGGAAAGGCGGCATCCTGCCCGCCAACAAGGTGACGCCGGAAATCGCCAAGATCCGTGGCATCCCGGTGGCGCAGGACAGCGTCTCCCCCAACCGCCACACGGATATCGGCAACATCCAGGAACTGGGCGCGTTCATCGAGCGCGTGCGGCGCATTACCGGCAAGCCGGTGGGGGTGAAGTTCGTGCTAGGCGATCCGCGCTTCGTCGATGAATGGTTCGACGACTGCGCCAACAACCCGGCGCACTGCCCAGACTATATCCAGGTCGACGGCGGCGAGGGCGGCACGGGCGCTGCACCTGAGCCGCTGGCCGATTACGTGGGTCTGCCGATTACCCAGGCGCTGCCCTATATCGCCGGACTCCGCTACGAGCACGGGCTGCAGAACCGCATCCGCATCATCGCCTCCGGCAAGCTCATCACACCGGACAAGGTTGCCTGGGCGCTGTGCATGGGGGCGGATTTCGTGTCCTCGGCGCGCGGCTTCATGTTCTCGCTCGGCTGCATCCAGGCGATGAAATGCGGCTCCGGCCATTGCCCCACCGGCGTCACCTCCGTGGATGAGCGGCTGATCAAGGGGCTCGATCCGGCTGACAAGGCGGTGCGCGTGGCGCGCTACGCGCAGAAGATGTGCGACGAGGTGGAAATCATATCGCATTCCTGCGGGCTGACCGACCCGAGTTTCTTTGGGCCCAAGCATGTCACCGAGATCGAGCGCGGCGTGGCCGGATTCAGGGCGCACGCTGGCTAATGTATCTGCTGCCGCTGTTTCTTCTTGCCGCCGGGCTGAACATCCTGCTCGGCGCCAGCGCCTGGCCTGCCGTGCTCGCGGGCAATCTGCAGGACCCGGATTCCTATATGCGGCTCCTGCGCATCGAGCAGGGCATCCGCGCCGGGCATCTGCTCACCAATGTGGCGGGGGACCAGTCCGGCGCCGGAGTGATGGTGGAATGGTCCCGGCTGCTGGACATTGTGCTCTGGCTGATGGCGGCACCCCTGGCGCCGTTCCTCGGCTGGCACAAGGCACTGTTCGCCGCCGGGGTGGCGCTGGGGCCGCTGGGGGTGGGGTTCCTCGGCGCGGTGCTGGCCTGGGCCGTGGAGCCCTTCGCCTTGCGCAGGTACCTGTGGAGCGCGGCGCTGGCCGCCGCCGTCCTGCCCGGTGTGGTGACCATCGCGGTGCCGGGCGTGGTGCATTACCATGTGCTTCTGCTGGCGATGATCGCGCTCACCGCCGGGTTTACGTTGCGGGCGTGGCGCGGCGATAGCTGGGCCGGGTTTCTTGCCGGGTTGAGTGGTGGTTTCGCTATTTGGCTGACGCCGGAGACCATGCCCTTCGTGCTGATGGCTTATGCCAGCCTGATGCTGAAATGGCTTGAAGCGCCGGACGCCCCCGTGCTCCTCACCACCGCCGCCGGGTGTTTCGACGTGCTGGCGGTGGCGCTGTTCGTGGACCCGCCGTCGGGCGGGTATCTGGTGCCGGAGGTGGACCGGCTCTCCTGCGTTTACGCCGTTATGGCGCTGCTGTTCCTGGCCGGGGCGGCGATTCTGAGCCGGCTGCAGAAGATGCGGCGGTGGCGCGGACTGACTGGTTTTGCCGTACTGGCAGTGCTGTTTGGCGTGTGGGTGGCAGCGTTTCCAGGGGTGGTACTGGGACCCTACGGCATTTTGCCGCCTGATGAAGCGAAGGCGTTCTTCGGTGTCATCACCGAGCAGATGCCGGTGCGCGGGCGGGAACTGGTGGTGTTCCTGTTCCCCGGCGCCTGCACCCTGGCCTATGCGCTGTGGCGTGCTTTCCGGCGGGAGGATTCCGTCGCCGCAATGCTGACGCCCGAGTTGCTGAAGCCGCGCGGCAATGGCCGCATGGTCTGGCTGTATCTGGCTGCGTGCGGCGCGGTGGCGCTGGCGCTGGGCGCGAAGTTCCTGCTTTTTGTTGGCTTCTCCACCGCCTTTGCGGCGGCGCTGCTGCCGGTGGCGATCAGCCGGGCGAGTGTCGATCTGGCGGAGAAGCCGCAACTTGCCAGCTTGGCGCGGGTTGGCCTGCTGGCGCTGGTGCTGGGCGTGCCGGAACTGGCGGCGACTGCCAGACCCGCGCCCCAGGCTGCAGCCGCCACCCCCGCGCACAGCTATCCGAGTTGCAAGCTGCACGATATCGCGCAGCTGCTGGCCCAGGCCGCAAGGCAGGTGGTGCTGGCCGCGCCGGATGATGCGCCCGAGCTGCTTTACCGCACGCAGGTGAATACGGTGGGCTCACTGTTCCACCATGGCGTTGCCGGGTACATGCGCAACCGGGCCGCTTGGCGCGTGGTACCGGGTGGCGTCGTACCAACTGAGGTCAGCGCCACGGGTGCGGCCTATGTGCTGTTCTGCCCGCGCCCGGCGCGTTACCTGCTTGTGGCCGACCTGCCTAAGGACACGCTGTGGGACGCCCTGGAGGCCGGCGCGCCGCCGCCATGGCTTGCGTTGGCCGGGCAGAACGCGGATGGGTGGGGGCTTTATAAGGTGGTGAAGCCATGACCGCTCGCCCCATGCTCATTCTACAGGGCGCGGTTTTTGGTGCGCTATTGGCATTGTTCCTGTATCTCACTTGGCTTGTAGTAGCAGTGCATGGTGACACGGCTGGAGGCCGCTACCATGTGCCGTTTGCGGACTTCACGAATATCTACGCTGCTGGGCTATTGGCGCGCACGGGGCATGTGGCGCTGGCCTATTTGGCGCCATCTTTCGAGGCGATGAAGGCCGCCTTGCTGGGCTATTATCCAGAGCGTGCTGACTGGGTGTACCCGCCCACGGCGTTGCCGTTTGGCGCGATGCTCTCTCTTTTGCCACTGCAGACTGCCTTCTGGTTCTCTCGAACGTAATTACCTTGCTGGCCATGGCGCTGCTGCTGCGCTGGGCCGGGCTGGGGTGGGGCGTCATCGGCTGGGCGGCGCTCTCCCGCGCGGAATGCCATGCTTGGCGCTGGGACAACTCGATGGCGTGCTGGCTTGCTGCGTGTTCGTGGGATTGCCGCAGGCAGCCGTGCGCCCGGCGTTGGCCGGCCTGCTGCTCGGCGTGGAGGTGCTGAAGCCGCAAACCGGGCTGATCGCTCCCATCGCGCTGCTGGCGGCGGGGCGCTGGCGGGCCTTGGTGGCCGGCGCGGTGACGGTGTTGGCGCTTTTCCTCCTGCCGGTGGCTTGTTTCGGGTGGACAAGCTGGGCGCTGTATTTGCATGCGGGCAGCGCGCTCGCACGCGGCTTGCTGCAGGCGAATTTCGGCCTGAGCTACCAGCTGAACGGAATTTCCGTGTTCTGGATGGGGCGCAGTCTGGGCGGCAGTGTCACCGTTGCTTACGCGGCGCAGGCGCTGGCAGGGCTGATGGCTATTGGCATCGTCTGGCGGGCATGGCGCCTGCCTGGGGCCGACCGGCTCGCTGTGGCGGCGCTGACCATGCTACTGACGCTGTTCCTCACGCCTTACGGCTATTCCTCGGACATGGTGGGCTATACCCTGGCCTTGGCCGTGTTGGCGGCGCGGCGCGGCTGGCGGGTCTCGCTGCTCGATGGACTGCTCTGGCTTTGGCCTGGTTTCATTGTGTTATTTACCATGACGACCGGCGTGCTGCTGACCCCGCTTGTGGTCGCGTTGGCGTCGTTCAGGGCATGGCGAGCCGTCCGCCCGTGAGTGGTTCAGGCACGCCGGTGGTGGACGGCAGGGAGAGCGGCAAGCCGCGCAGGGAGCGCACAGCGAGGTAAGCGAAACACTGCGCCTCTAGCGCGTCCCCGTTCCACCCCGCTGCCTCCACGGGTTGCACCGGTGCCGGGAATTGTTCCGCCAGTAGCTGCATAAGGCGCTTGTTGTGCCGCCCGCCACCGGCCACCAGCACGCGCAACGGCGGGGCGGGCACTGGCGCGCGGGCGATGGCGGTGGCGGAAAACGCGGCCAGTGTCGCGGCGGCATCAGCGGGCCTCAGGCCCTCGATGGCTCGGTTGATGAGGCCTGAGAAGGTCAGCCGGTCCAGCGATTTTGGTGCCGGGCGAACGAAATACGGATGCGCCAGAAGGATGGCGAGCCGGGCGTCGTCCACTTGGCCCGAGGCGGCCAGCGCGCCGTCCTTGTCGTAGGGCAGGCCGAGATGCTTCTGCGCCAGATCGTCCAGCGGGCCGTTGCCGGGGCCGGTGTCGCAGGCGATGATCTCGCCGCTCGCCCCAAGCCAGGTGATATTGGCGACACCGCCGATATTTATCACCAGCAGCGGCTTGGGCAGATCATGCGCCAAAGCGGCGTGGAACAGCGGTGCAAAGGGCGCGCCCTGGCCCCCGGCCGCGACATCGGCGCTGCGGAAATCATACGCCACGGGGACGCGCGCCATATGCGCCAGCAGTGCGGCGTCGCCGATCTGCCAAGTGCGGTGCGCCTCGGGCGCGTGCAGAATCGTCTGGCCGTGAAAGCCGATGACATCGGCCGAGCGCCCGACCATGCTTACGGCGATGGCGTGGTCACAGGTGAGGCGCTCCTCCACCTGTTGCAGGAACGGGTCATCCGGCGTGAGGGTAGGGGCGAGGTCCAGCAGGTGGCGCAGATCGGCCCGCAGGCCGTCCTCGTAGCGCAGCATCACCGTGGGGCCGAAATGCCTTATGCGCTCGCCATCCGTCTCGATCCAGGCGGCGTCCACCCCGTCAAGCGAGGTGCCGGACATGAGGCCGATGGCGCGGAGGGGGAGGGTAAGCATAGGGAAATGTGTTACACGGCAAGTACGTAATCGTTAAGACAGAGATTAGGGGCGAATGCTCCCCAGTGCAGATCAGGCGTGTTCTTACGGTGCTGCTTGCTGCCCTTCCCGTCGAAATTTTTTGGACACGGGCGTTCGTACAGTTTCTACAGGTGATGCTCCCACGCATGCGAAATGCTTTGTATGGCGGACCAGTTATGCCTCAAGCACCATTTCCAGCGCCGGACTGTGATTTTTCGATGTTTTGGCCAGCCGGGCTGGTGGCCCGGAAGCGGGAGTTCCTGGGGCTGTACAATCCCGACGCATTTGAGACGTGGCGCCAGACGCTGTTGCTGCCGCAAATTCCGCGGCTGGACTGGTTCTACCCGCCACCCAGCCTGCTGCCGGCGGTGCTGGTGTCGTATCTGTCTTTTAACATCGCTTACTTCGTCTGGATCGGTTTGTTCCTAGTGTTGTCCGCTTTGGTCCTGCGCTGGGCCAGGTTGGGCTGGGGCGTGATAGCGGCTGGACTACTCAGCCCGGCCGCCTTGTGGTCCATGGAAATGGGACAATATGCGATGCTTTCCAACGCACTGATTGTGGCGGGGCTTTTGAGCGCAGCACGGGCGCCCAAAAGCGCGGGCGCCTTGTTTGGGGCGCTGCTGTTAAAGCCGCAGGCCGGTGTTCTAACGCCCGTAAGTCTGCTGGCCACAGGCAATTGGTGCGCTTTGCTGGCTGGGACCGCCGTGGTGGCGGGGGCGCTGGCCATTACCACGCTGGAGTTTGGCTGGGAAGTCTGGCGGGCCTATTTTCAGTATGCTCCTGCCGCTACGCATCCTACGCTGGTCAGCGGTATGCTCGGCTTTGAGCGCGGTGTATCGGTGTTTCGGATGGTGCACAGCTTGGGAGGCAGCCGGAGCTTTTGCTTGGTGCCGCAGGCGGGGGCCATGCTCGGTGCGGTGCTCCTCGTATGGCGCATTTGGCTGCGTCCAGGGGTAAGTGTACTCGACCGCGCCACTTTAAACTAATTTCCTGTCCCGGTTGGCCACGCCCTATGGCTACACAGACGACATGGTTGCCGCCTCCGCCCTGCTGGCGGCTCTGGCCGAGCGGCGGGGCTGGCGGATCGGGCTGCGTGAGGTCGCGTTCTGGCTCTGGCCGGTGTTCTGTCCCACCGTCTCGGCGCTCACCGGCGTGTTGTTCACGCCGCTTGTGGTGGCGATGGCGGCGTTGACCGTGTGGCAGCCCACGGCTTTGCGCGCCCGTGGCGCTGTGCTACCGCCCCGGCCCACAGGAGCGTGATGATGGCTAAAAGTGAATTTCTGGCCGAGGCGAAGGCCCGCGGCTTTGTGTTTCAATGCACCGACGAGGAGGCGCTGGACGCTGCCTGCGCCGCCGGGCCGATCGCGGGCTATGCCGGGTTCGACCTGACAGCGGACTCCCTGCATGTCGGGCACATGATCCCGATCATGCTGTTGCGCCTGTTCCAGAAGCACGGGCACAAGCCGGTCGCGCTGATGGGCGGGGGCACCACACGCATCGGCGACCCCTCCTTCCGCGAGGAGGCGCGTCAGCTGCTCTCGGACGAGCAGATCGGTAAGAACCTCATCGGCATCCGCAAGAATCTGGAGGCGTTCATCGATTTCTCCGCCGGGGCGGAGCTGGTGAACAATGCTGACTGGCTGGACCAGCTCTCCTACATCGCCCTGCTGCGCGAGGTCGGCGTGCATTTCTCGGTCAACCGCATGCTCTCCTTCGATTCGGTGAAGCAGCGCCTGGACCGCGAGCAGGGGCTGACCTTCCTGGAGTTCAACTATTCCATCCTGCAGAGCTACGATTTTCGCGAGCTGAACCGCCGCCTTGGCGTGGTGTTGCAGATGGGCGGGTCCGACCAGTGGGGCAATATCGTCTCCGGTATCGAGTTGGTGCGCCGCACCGAGCAGAAGGGGGTGTTCGGGCTGACCACGCCGCTGATCACCACCGCCTCTGGCGCCAAGATGGGCAAGTCCGCCGCTGGCGCCGTGTGGCTGAGCGCCGAAAAGCTGAGCCCTTACAACTACTGGCAGTTCTGGCGGAACACCGAGGATGCCGACGTTGGCCGCTTCCTCAAACTGTTCACCGATTTGCCGCTGGACGAGATTGCCCGGTTGGAGACGCTCGGCGGTGCCGAGATCAACCATGCCAAGATCATCCTGGCCACCGAGGCCACCACCCTGGCCCATGGCCGTGCTGCTGCCGAGGAAGCTGCCGAGGCCGCGCGCAAGCTGTTCGAACAGGGCGTAGCGGCGGAAGGTCTGCCGAGCATCACCATCCCCGAAGCCGAGTTCGGCGAGGGCATCCCCGCCTTCGCGCTGTTCGTGAAGGCCGGGCTTGCGGCCACCAATGGCGAGGCGCGGCGGCTGATCCGCGGCGGCGGCGGCCGGGTGGATGACGTGGTGATCGTCGACGAGGCGCAGCTGATTACGCCCAAGCCGGAACAGAAGCTCTCCGCCGGCAAGAAGCACCACGTTCTGGTCAAGCTGGGCTAAAACCCGCCGCTGGTCGCGGATTTTCACCCATGTTGCGTAGTCAAAACGTTACGAGGTGTGGTATAGCGAGCACATGGCGTCTCCATCGAGCGCCGGAAAACGGGAGGCCGAATGCTGCATTTCATCCTGGGGTTCCTGTCTGGCGCCTTGCTGTGCAACGCCATTCCGCACTTGGCCGCCGGGCTGCGCGGGGAAGCTTTCCCCACGCTCTTCGGCAACCCGCCCGCCTATGGCAATTCGCCGCCGGTGGTGAACGCGCTATGGGGCACGTTCAACCTGTTTTTGGGGCTGTGGCTGTTCCATCAGAATGCCTGGTTCGGCACCGCGCTCGGCTTCACCGCCATGGCGGTGGGGCTTGCTCGGCATTTCGGCAAGCTGCGCGGCAAGCCTAATCCTTAAGCATCCATCAGGCCGCGCCTTCGGCCTGCACCGCCTACACGCCGTCAATGACTACTTTATCTTGCCTTTGATGACGCTTTAAGCAGCGCCTGCATGGCCCTGGAAAATTGGGCGGCGGCACATGGTTGATAATGCGTTGCAAATTACGTCCGCCCGTGGTGATGCTAGGCACGAAGACAAGGAGCCTGCATGTCGATCCACGCTGCCATCACGCATCGCACCTCGTACAAGTATGACCGCCCGGTCACGCTGGGCCCGCAGACCATTCGCCTGCGCCCGGCGCCGTACGCGCGCACGCCGATCATCTCCTACTCGTTGCAGGTCTCGCCCAAACCGCACTTCCTCAACTGGCAGCAGGACCCGCAGGGCAATTTTCTGGCGCGGGTGGTGTTCCCCGAGCGGGTGACGCATTTCGACGTGGTGGTGGACGTGGTTGCCGATATGGCAACGATCAACCCGTTCGATTTCTTCCTGGAGCCGCAGGGCGAGACCTACCCCTTCCTGTATGACGACGTGCTGGCCGAGGAGCTCGCCCCGTTCCGCGTGCTGAACAAACCCGGCCCGCTGCTCACCGCGCTTATCGAGGAGATGCGGGCGACGTTCGCGGGCAAGAACCCACGCACCGTCGACATGCTGGTGGAGGTGAACCGCGTTCTGCATGAGCGCGTCTCGTACGTGGTCCGCATGGAGCCGGGCGTGTACGCGCCCGAGGAAACGCTGGGCCTGGGCAAGGGCTCCTGCCGCGACACCGGCTGGCTGCTGGTGAACCTGCTGCGGCATCTGGGCCTCGCGGCGCGTTTCGTCTCCGGTTACCTGATCCAGCTCACCGCCGACGTGAAGCCAGTGGATGGCGGCGCGGCCGGGCCGGAAGCGGACTTTACCGATCTGCACGCCTGGGCCGAGGTGTATCTGCCCGGCGCCGGCTGGGTGGGGCTGGATCCCACCTCCGGCCTGTTCGCGGGCGAGGGGCATATCCCGCTCGCCGCCACGCCGTCTCCGCAATCGGCGGCGCCGATTTCCGGCGGGTACACGGCGGAGGATGGAACCGAGGCGGAATTCGACTTCCACATGGAGGTGCGGCGTGTCTCCGAGACGCCGCGCGTGACCAAGCCCTATACCCCGAGACAGTGGCAGGACATCCTGGCCCGCGGCGCCGCCGTGGACCGCACGCTGTTCAAAAGCGATGTGCGCCTGACCATGGGCGGCGAGCCAACATTCGTGTCCGCCACCGACCATGAGGGCGAGGAATGGAATATCGACGCGCTAGGCCCGACCAAGCGGCAATATGCCGGGCGGCTGATCCGCAAGCTTACCCCGCTCTGGGGCAAGGGCGCGGCGCTTACCTACAACATGGGCAAGCACTATCCGGGCGAGCAGTTGCCGCGCTGGGCCATCCACGCGCATTGGCGGGCCGATGGCGAGCCGGTGTGGAAGAACCCCGAGTTGCTGGCCTCGGATGACGATACCGACAATGCCACCGCGGCAGACACGGAGGTTTTCGCCCAGGCCCTGGCCGAGCGGCTGCAGGTGGACCCGGGCCTCGTCAACAAGGCCTATGAGGACATCCACTACTACCTATGGCGCGAGAAGCGGCTGCCCGCCAACGTGATCGTCGAGGATTCCAAGCTGAACGACCCGCTGGAGCGCGCGCGTCTAGCGAAAGTGTTCGGGCAGGGGCTGGCCTCGTCCGTCGGCTCGGTGCTGCCGCTGCGCCGCGTGATCATGGATGGCGCGCGCCGCTGGCAGTCGGGCAAATGGTTTTTCCGCGACGACGTGATGTTCCTTATCCCCGGCGACAGCCCCATAGGCCTGCGTCTGCCGCTGGAAAGCCTGCCCTGGGCCGAGTTGTCGCATATCGAGCAGGATTTCGAGCTCGACCAGTTCGCGCCGCGCGAGAAGCTGCCCAGGCGCGATTCCATGCAAATGACGCGCGAACGCTATGGCAAGGGCAGCATCGAGGGCTTCCGCCCCGTACCGCAGGATGCCCCGGTTGTCGGGCGCGAGGAGCCAGGGCTGGTCCGCACGGCGCTCTGCGTCGAGGCGCGCGACGGCATCATCCATGTCTTCTACCCGCCGCTCTACGATGTGGCCGACTGGCTGGAACTCACCGCCGCGATCGAGGAAACCGCCGCCGAGTTCGACCGAAAGGTGATCCTGGAAGGCTATTTGCCGCCCGAGGACCCGCGCGTGACCAATTTCTCCGTCACGCCGGACCCGGGGGTGATCGAGGTCAACATCCACCCCGCTGGCAGCTGGGGCGAGATGGTGGAGCGCACCGGGCAGCTCTACGAGGCGGCGCGCGAGGTGGGGCTGGCCACGGAGAAATTCCTGCTCGATGGCCGGCATGTGGGCACTGGCGGCGGCAATCATGTGGTGATGGGCGGCGCGACACCCGCTGACAGTCCATTTCTGCGCCGGCCGGACCTGCTGAAGTCGATGCTGGGCTTCTGGCATAACCACCCGTCACTCTCTTTCCTGTTCTCCGGCCTGTTCATCGGCCCGTCCTCGCAGCATCCGCGTATCGACGAAGCGCGCGACGATGCGGTGAACGAGTTGGAGATCGCCTTCCAGCAAGTCGGCCGTCAGGCGCAGACCCCGCCCTGGCTGGTGGACCGTCTGTTCCGCAACATCCTTTGCGACATAACCGGCAACGGCCACCGCACGGAATTCTGCATCGACAAGATGTATTCCCCGAATGGCGGTTCCGGCCGGCGCGGGCTGGTGGAATTCCGCGCCTTCGAGATGCCGCCGCATGCGGAAATGTCCGCCGCGCAGATGCTGCTGATGCGCTCGGCCATCGCGGCCTTCTGGGAACGCCCATATGAGCGCTCACTGGTGCGCTGGGGCACGCGGCTGCACGACGAATTCCTGCTGCCGCACTACAACGAGGCGGACTTCAAGGGTGCGCTGGAAGAGCTGGCGGCCTACGGTTTCCCTCTGGATAAGGAGTGGTTCGCGCCGCATGCGGAGTTCCGCTTCCCCAAGCTGGGCGAGGTGGCGGTGCGCGACATCCAGCTGGAACTGCGCCACGCGCTCGAGCCGTGGCATGTTCTGGGCGAGGAACAAACCGCCGGCGGCACGGCGCGCTATGTGGACAGCTCCGCCGAGCGCCTGCAGGTGAAGGTGAATGGCTGGGTGGACGAACGCTACGTGCTTGCCTGCAACGGTGCCGCCATGCCGCTGCAGCGCACGGAAACACAAGGCGAATACGTCGCCGGCGTGCGCTTCAAGGCCTGGCAGCCTTATTCGGCGCTGCACCCGACGATCGGCGCGCAGGCGCCGCTGATCTTCGACGTGTACGACCGCTGGACCGGCCGTTCGCTCGGCGGCATGACGCATCATGTCGCGCATCCGGGCGGGAGGGCTTACGAGGATTTCCCTGTGAACTCCAACTCCGCCGAGGCACGCCGCCGCTCGCGCTTCTGGGCATTCGGCCATACGCCTGGAGCGTGCCCCGAGCCGCAGCCCGTCCCCGGGCCGGAATATCCGCGCACACTCGATCTGCGTCGTGCGTAGCACGCCAATCAGTAACGGGCTTAAGGAGTTGGTCCGCCGTCTGCGCCGCATGATGCTGGCCGATGCGCTGGTGGAGATTACGCAGATCAGGGCGGAGACTGGGCAGATCAAGGCGGGGTTTGAGCAGGTCAAAGCCGGGCTTGAGCAAATCAAGGCGCGGCTTGATGAGAAGGACAAGCTCGCCGAACAGATGGAGGCTGCGCTGCTGACCATCGCCCTGGCGAAGAAGACCGATCAGGGCTGAAGGAGTTGCAGCAGCGTCGCCGCGTAAGGGGCCATGGAGTGCGCCGTGCAATAGGCACGGCGTTCTTCCTCGGTGCTAATTGACGCGGTCAGCACTTCCTCGAGCGCCGTGGCGATTTCCCGTGCATCGAGCACGTCGCAAACGCGTTTCACATAGCCAGGCGCTGAAAGGTTTTCGGCGAGATCCGCCGTGGCCACGGTCGGCAGGCCCGCGCCGATGCAATCCTGCAACGCGGCGGAGATGTTGCCCGGCTGGCCCTGGCGCAGTTGCAAGCCGGCATCCGCCGCCGCGAGCCAGAGCCGGTATTGCGTCTCTGGCAGAAAGCCAGTGCCGAGTTGCACGGCATCCGCAACGCCCAGATCCTCAGCCAAGGTCCGGAAGTTTTCTCCGTGCGAGGCGTCCTCGCCGACGAACACAAGCCGAGCGTCAACACGGTCCCGCAACATCGACAATGCCGCCAGCGCGGCCGGTATGCCCTTGCCGCGAATGACGAAACCGAAGCTGACGATGAGTTTCTGCTCCGGCGAAATGCCCAGCGCCGCGCGAGCAGCCTGCTTCTCCATGGGCGGAAATAGCCGTTGCATGGCAAAGGGCAGATAGCGCGCATCCACACCGAAGCGCTCGCGCACCTCAGCCACGCTATGGCGAGTATGGAAGATCAATGGCCGTGCCACAGCCGCGAGCTCGCCCAGGAAGCAGGCTTGCCGCGTGGCCTCATCCGCCGCCCAGGCGGAGATCTCCCGCTCCGTCACCGTGCGGCCCAGCTCGGAGCTGGCCAGGGGAGCGGCCCGGCGGCCAAGCAAGCCCATCAGCCGGGCATCGTGGCAAAGGGCAGCACCGCCCCAGCGCAATGTACAATCGTAAATACGCTCGTGCAGCGGCGAATTGCCGATAACGCTGAGCACGGCATCGTATTTCCCGTTCGCGTAGGTCAGGGCAGAAACTGCATCACCCGCGAACACCTCCAGCTCCGCCAGCTTGCGCAGCTCGCGCGCGCAGGCGGCGGAGTATTTGGCGATGCCGGTCTTTTCGGGTGGCATTGGCGTGAGCATGGCGATGCGCGGCTTCGCCCCCCGCGCCACAGCGGGCTTGGGCACGAGTGCTGAAAACACCTTCCCCGCCACGGCTTCCTCGCTCACCCGCCCGGGCAGTGCCACGCCCGTCACGACCGCCCGCACGTCGCCATAAAGCTCGGTCAGTTGCGTCTTGGTTGGCTCGGAAATGGGCAGGAACACATCGTAGCGTTTCAGCCAAGCCATAGCGGTGAAGTAATCCAGCCGGGTGGCGGCATCGGCCAGGTAGTTGGCCTGGTCATCGAAGGGGATGAAGTCGTACACGCAGGCCGCCTTTCGCACGGCGGGGTCAGTGAGCAGCCGGGCCAGAAACACCTGGTTTGGGATGAAGGGGGAGGGGTTGAGGAACAACCGCGCGCCGGGGATGTACGCGTGTGGCGAAAGCTCCGGCACCAGCGCTGCCACCTCGTCCGGCAAGGGCGGCAGCGCCGAATCAATGAGGCCAGTGAAGCGCCCGCGCGCGTGGCGCACCAGGTTTCGTGTATGCTGGCCGATGCCCCGCTCGTAATGATTCACATCCTGTAGGCAGCGCAGATCGATAACGAGGGACATTGGCGTTGGCGGCTCTTCGGTTGTAGAGCCTGCATAATGGATTTCTTGAGTCTCACCCAATGCGCCGCCTGACCGAACTCCGCCTGCCGCTCACCCATACCGAGGCCGAGCTGCGCGCCGCCATTGCCGCCGGGTTCGGCGTGCCGGAGGCGGCTGTGCTCTCCTACAATGTGTACCGCCGCGCCTGGGATGCCCGCCGCAAGACCGACATCAAGCTGGTTTACACCATTGACGCCGAACTGGCCGTGGACGTCGCCACCGGCGAGCCCAGCCTCGATGTGAGCTACAAATTCGTCACCAAGGCCGAACGGCGCCCGGAGAAGCGCCCCGTCGTCATCGGCACCGGGCCGTGCGGCATCTTCGCGGCACTCATCCTGGCCGAGATGGGCTTCTGTCCCATCATTCTGGAGCGTGGCAAGGTGGTGCGTCAGCGGACCAAGGATACCTGGGGCCTGTGGCGTCGCGGCGAGCTGAACCCCGAATCCAATGTGCAGTTTGGCGAGGGAGGGGCAGGGACTTTCTCCGACGGCAAGCTCTATTCGCAGATCAAGGACCCGCGCCATCTGGGCCGCAAGGTGCTTACGGAATTCGTGGCCGCCGGGGCGCCGGAGGAGATCCTCTTTGTGGCCAAGCCGCATATCGGCACGTTCCGGCTGGTCAGCATGGTCGAATCGATCCGCGCCAAGGTGGAGGCCCTGGGCGGCGAGTACCGCTTCGGCGAAAAAGTGGTGGACTTCGACATCCGGGACGGCCAAATGCGCGGCGTGGTGCTGGCGTCGGGCGAGCAAATCGAGACGGACCATGTGGTGCTCGCCATTGGCCACTCGGCGCGGGACACTTTCGCCACATTGTACGAGCGCGGCGTGTTCATGGAGGCAAAGCCGTTCTCCGTCGGGTTCCGCATCGAGCATCCGCAGTCGATGATCGACAAGCATCGCTTCGGCGCTTTCGCAGGCAACCCGATTCTGGGGGCCGCGGATTACAAGCTCGTGCACCATGCCAGGAACGGCCGTGCGGTGTACTCCTTCTGCATGTGCCCGGGCGGTACCGTGGTTGCCGCCACCTCCGAGCCGGAGCGCGTGGTGACCAACGGCATGAGCCAATATTCCCGCGCCGAGCGCAACGCGAATGCCGGCATCGTGGTGGGCATCACGCCGGATGACTATCCGGGCGGCGTACTGGCCGGGGTGGAGTTCCAGCGGCGGTGGGAGTGCGCGGCTTACGTGGCGGGCGGCGGCGGCTACAAGGCGCCGGGCCAGCTGGTAGGGGATTTCCTGGCCGGGCGGCCCTCCGGGGCGTTCGGCGACGTACTGCCCAGCTACAAGCCAGGCGTACATCTCACCGATCTCGCGCCCACGCTGCCGGATTATGCCATCGCAGCCGTCCGCGAGGCGCTGCCTGCATTCGGCCGCCAGATCGTGGGGTTCGACCGCGCTGATGCCTTGCTCACCGGGGTGGAAACCCGGACTTCCTCGCCGGTGCGGATCACCAGAGGCAAGGATTTCTGCTCGCTGAACGTTCGCGGGCTGTACCCGGCGGGCGAGGGGGCTGGCTACGCAGGCGGCATTCTTTCGGCCGGGGTGGATGGCATCAAGGTCGCCGAGGCAGTGGGCTTGAGCATTTCGACAGCGGCCTGAGTTTTTCCTAGAAACTCAATAGAGAAACGCCGTATCATCGCACAGAAAAAGTATTTCCTATCGGAAAAGCGTGTTGTAGATAAAAGACGATAAGCTGACGGGGTTAAGGAACAGGAACATGTTGTCGCAAAAATGCAAATACGCCTTGCAGGCCCTGATGGTGCTGGCCAAGGAAAACAGCGACAATCTGCTGCTGGTGAGCGAGATCGCCGAGCGCGAGAACCTGCCGAAGAAATTCCTTGAGGCAATCCTGCTGGAGTTGAACCGCAACGGCATCGTGCGCTCCCGGCGTGGCCGCGGGGGCGGATACGCCCTGGCCAAGCCCGCGGATCTCATCACGTTCGGCCAGGTGGTGCGAATCATGGACGGCGCGCTGGCGCCGCTCGCCTGCGTGAGCGTGAACTATTATCGCCGCTGCGACGAGTGCAAGGACGAGCAAGCCTGCGAGATTCGCCGCGTGATGCGCCGTGTGCGCGATGCCATCGCCAATGAACTGGACGGCACCTCCCTGGCCAAGGCCGTGGCCGAGGGCAAGTCCGCCGCCGCGGCCTTGGCTGCGGCAGCGCCGGCTGCGGACTGATATTCTCGGCCAAGCGCAATACTAGCCTTTCGCCTCAGGCGGCTGAGGCGCCGGCAAATTCCCAGAAATTGGCGCGCGGCGAAGTGCGTGCGATGAAGGCCCGCAGAGTCGGGTGCTGCCAGCCCTCCAACCCGATCAGCGCGCTGATCGGCGCAAAGAACTCATGCGCGTGCGGGATCTGCGTCGAGGCGAAATGCTCGTAGTGGCGGGGCCGCAGCGCATACATCACCCGTATGTCGCGGACCGGCGGCACCAGCGGGCCGCGCGGCTCGTCGCGCAGCAACCCGGTATAGCGCCAGCGCAGCATGCCATTGGTGAGGGAGACCGGCTGGTTCAGCCACTCCAGCGGGCAGACCGCGAGCAGGGAATGCATGGAAGGCGAGAAGCGCGAGCGCTTGTCGAGCAGGTTCTGGAACCCGCCGCAGGCCTCGATGGCGAAGATGTCCACATACGGGTCACGCTCCGTGCCGCCGAAGCATAGCCACAGGCCGTCGGGAATCGTGCGCAGCCGGTTGCTGCCTGGCAGTTTGAGATAGGGATGGTCTAGATCGTCCACCGTGCCGGGGCGGGCACGCATCCAAGATGCCGTGCGCGCCCATGTCATGATCTGCAAGACCGGGCGGGTGTTGGGGCCAGGACCGGAGTTTATGTCGGACGAGCGCATCCATAGTCGTCGCGGCAGCCATTTAAGATCCCTTAGCTTTGGTTTAAATTCACAACCTAAAATAGAATACTGACCAAAATCGAATCGGATGCAAGCGGTATTTTTACTTCATTAAAAATAAAACGCTATCTGAAGTGGTATTAGAGCGAATCTACAGATCGCCGAGCAAGCCTCTGACAATAGTGAATACATCAATGCGATGACGGATTGCTCCACCCAAGTGCATAGTGCACTAAGAAAACAGCATTTCTCGTCTAAGTAGCATATACGCGCGGCGGCAGGCGGCGCCTACAAGGCATGGAACATGTCAAACCGCGATCTTCTGCCGCAAAATTGGACAGCGTTTACTCCGGCCTGAATCCGGAAATTGATATGGCTTGACGTAAGCGGTTAGGAGCTATTCGGACAATCAGATTGACGTTTGTCCCAGGGGCGGGAATTAGCACCTTTTGGGTCTGGTTCAGCATGCTATGCATGCGCGCCACGCTCGAAAATGGCCAGAAACGGAGTCTCCCCACGTGCCTTCCGCCGCCTCGCGCCGTGTTAAACTGTTAGGCACTGGCTGCCTGTCGCTGACCCTTTCCGGCTGCATGGTGGGCCCCAATTTCCAGGCCCCGCATCCGGCGGTTCCGGGGTCGTACACCCAGGATGCCCCGGCGGTCGCGCGCCCCTATGTGGCGGGCGATGCGGTGGACCCGCAATGGTGGAACAGCTTCAACGACCCGATCCTGACGCAGCTGGAAGCCCAGGCCGTGGCTCAGAACCTCGACCTGCAGATCGCCACCGAGCGCCTGCTGGAGGCCGAGGCCGAGGCGCAGATCCAGGGCGCGGCGCTGTACCCGAACCTCAATGGCGGCGCGTCCTACACGCGCGAGAAGCCGAGCGATGAAGGGACCCTTGGCCTGTTCAGTCCGGCTTTTCCGGGCATCACCAACGCCTACGACCTCTACCAGTACGGGCTGCAGACGCAGTACGACCTCGACCTCTGGGGCAAGAACCGCCGCGCCGTGGAAGCCGCGGTGGCGAAGGCCCGATCTTCGGAAGAAGCCCGCCGCGCCGCCCTGCTGAACGTGGAGGCGCAGGTGGCCAGCAACTATATCCAGCTGCGCGGGACCGAGGCGGTGCTCGCCATCACCCAGAAGAACCTGGATACCGCCAACAAGCTGGTGAACCTGACGGAGGAGCGCCAGCAGGCCGGGCTGACCACGGCGCTCGACGTCGCCAATGCCAAGGCGCAGGCGGCGTCCATCGCGGCGCAGATCCCGACGCTGACGGCGCAGCGCGACGCGCTGATCGGCCAGATCGGGCTGCTGCTGGGGCAGACGCCCGAGGGCATGCCGCCCGAGCTGGTGGCAACCCAGCCCGTGCCGCTCACCCCGCCGGTGGTGCCGGTGGGCCTGCCCTCCGACCTGCTCACGCGCCGCCCGGACGTGCGCGAGGCCACCGAGGATCTGCACGCCGCCACCGCCGAAATCGGCGTGGCCAAGGCGGAGTTCTTCCCCGATGTCTCGCTCTCCGCCTCGGCCTCGCTGCAATCGCTGCAGTTCAACAGCCTCAACGAGTGGAAGGCGCTGACTTACGGGATGGGCCCGAACGTCACCATCCCGATCTTCGAGGGCGGGCAGCTCAAGGGCCAGCTCAGCCTGCGCAAGGCGCAGCAGCGTGAAGCCGCCGTCGGCTACGCCAAGACGGTGCTGACAGCCTTCACCCAGGTGAACACGGCGCTGACCAATTACGAGCAGGAACATGCGACGCTGGACGCGCTGAACGAAGACGTGAAGCAGGCGCAGATCGCGCTCAACCTGGCCCAGGATCAGTACACCCAGGGGCTGACTGACTACCTCTACGTGCTGAACGCGCAGCAGGCGCTGCTGGCCGCCCAGCAGAACCAGGCGCAGTCCACCCAGCGGCTGGGGACGGATCTCGTGACGCTCTACCAGGCGCTCGGCGGCGGCTGGGAGGGGCAGTATCCGGTGACGACGAAGTAAGCGTCATCACAACCGAGGTGTGAGGTACCCGTGCAATTACGGGATCAACACTCGCGAACGGCGGCGGCGCGGTGATTCGCCTGGCCTCCCCCTCCTTCCCGTTTACCCATCACACCTTGGGAGTCGGGACCGCCGCCGCTTTCTCGGCCCCACGGCGTTCGCTCCAGCGCTGCAGCACGACATAGAAAGACGGCACGAACACCACGGCGATACATGTGGAGGCAAGCATGCCGCTGACCACCGCAATACCGATCGATTTGCGGGAATTGGCGCCCGCGCCGGACGCGAGGACCAGCGGCATGACGCCAAGGATAAAGGCGAAGGAGGTCATGACAATCGGCCGGAAGCGGATTTTCGCCGCCTCTACCGCCGCTTCCATGATCGTCTTGCCGTGCAAGGCGCGTTGTTCGCGGGCGACTTCGACAACCAGAATTGCGTTCTTGGCGGCAAGCGCGATCAACAGAACCAGACCGATCTGGGTGTAGATATTGTTCGCCAAGCCGAGCGCGGTGAGGGCGCCGACGGTCCCCAGCAAAGCCAGTGGCACCGCCAGCAGAACCGAGATCGGCGTGATCCAGCTTTCGTACTGAGCGGCCAGCGCCAGGTACACTAATAGAAGAGACAGCCCGAAGATCAGCGTGCTCGCATTGCCGGCGAGTTTCTCCTGATAAGCCGTGGCGGTCCATTCATAGCCGAAGCCGGAGGGAAGCACGTGCTGGATCAGATCGTCCACAACGCTCAAGGACTGGCCGGAACTATATCCTGGCGCCGCTTGGCCGTTAATTATGGCGCCCGGATAAGTGTTGTAAAGCGTGATGATCGGCGGCCCCCGGGTTGGCGTGATCTCGGCCAGCGTGCCCAGCGGCACCATCCCCCCCGCAACATTGCGGACATTGTAGTTCCGCACGTCCGCAGGGGTCATGCGGGCGATGGGATCAGCCTGAACATAGACCGGAAAAACCTGGCCATATTTCGTGAAGAGATTGACGTAGGATGACCCAAGATAGGTTTGCAAAGTGTCGTCCGCCTCACCGACGGGGACACCGAGCGCTTCCGCCTTGGTGCGGTCCACTGCGGCAAAAACCTGCGGCGCCTGAGAACGGTACGTGGTGAAGACGTTGCTCAACTCGCTCTGGCTGTTCGCGTCACGGGTTACGCGGTCGGCGACCTGTTGCAGTTTCGTGTAGTCGAAACTGCCGTCCTGCAATTCCACCACCCCCTGAAACCCGCCGGACTGGCCAAGGCCCTGAATGGGGGGCGGGGGCACGACAAGCACCTTGGCGTCAGTGGTGCTGGCGGCGATTTTGTTGAGCGCGAGGTAAACAGGCAGCAGGCCTTCTTTGCTGCCACGAACGTCCCACGGTTTCAGGATAACGTAGACAGCCCCGGCATTGAAAAGCGTGGCGTTATTATCAAGCAGAGAAACACCACTTAAGGTGACCACGTTTTCAACGCTGGGTAGCCGGGCGATTTCGTCATGGAGTTGGGCAAGCACGGCGTTGGTACGGCCGATCGACGCGGAATCAGGCAACTGGACGCTCATCAGCATATAGCCCTGATCCTCGATGGGGATGAAGGCGGTAGGGATACGGCTCAGGCCGAAAATTGCCATGCTAATGAGCCCGATGCCAATGACAACCATCAGCCCGCTGCGATGAACCATGCGGTCGACGAGTCGTACGTAAGCGGCTTCCAGCGGGTAATAGAGCCGGTCAAAAACGCGGAAAACGATGTTCTTCCTGCCGGTCTCCTTTACCGGCCTGAGAAACAGCGCGCATTGGACCGGGCTGAGCGTTAACGCGCCGATGGCGCTGATAAGCGCCGTTGAAGCAATCACCAAGGCGAACTGCCGGTACAATTGGCCGGTAATGCCAGGCATGAAGCTGGCGGGAATGAAAACCGACATCAGCACCAGGGTGATGCCGACGATCGGGCTCGTCAGCTCGCTCATCGCGTCAATCGCGCTTTTCTTGGCGTCAGCCCCCTCCACTTCCATTTTACGGCTAACGCCTTCCACCACCACGATGGCGTCATCGACAACGATGCCAATGGCCAGGACCAGCCCCAACAGTGTCATGATGTTGACGGTAAAATGGAGGGCGGCCATGGCAGCGAAGGCGCCGATGATGGTGACCGGGATTGTGGTGGCCGGCACGAAACTGGCGCGGAAGCTTTGCAGAAACACCAGGATGACGGCGAGCACAAGAAGGCCCGCTTCGAACAGGGTTTTGTAAACTTCGTGGATCGATGCAGAAACGAACTGCGTGGTGTCAAAGGGGATGCTATACGTAATACCGGGCGGAAACTTCTTCGCCATCTGCGCGACGGTGTTGCGTACTTCATTGGCGACGGCCAGCGCATTGGCGCCCGGCGACAGAAAGATGGCGATGGCGGCGCATGACTGGCCGTTACAGGTGCCAAGCAAATTGTAGTTGACCGAGCCAAGTTCGACCCGCCCGACATCGCGGATGCGGACGATCTTGCTGGCGGTTGCGCCGCCGGTGGGGCTGGTTGGGCCGGCGGATTTGACGATGATATTGGCGAACTGGTTGGGGTCCGAGAGCAGGCCCGGCACGTTGACGGTGAGCTGATAAGCTTGCGGTGAACTGACCGGCGGCCCGCCGATTTGCCCGGCAGGAACAGCAATGTTCTGCTCGCGGATCGCGTTGATGACATCGGAAGGCGTCAGCCCGAAACCCTGCATCTTCTCGGGGTCGAGCCAGATCCGCATGGCGTACTCGCCCGTGCCATAGACATTCACATTGCCTACGCCCGGCAGCCGCGCCAGCTCGTTCTGCATGTTGATAATGGCGTAGTTGTTCAGAAACAGCCCATCATAGGTATTGTTCGGCGAGGTGAGCGCGATGAACTGCAGAACCGACGTGGATTGCTGCTGAACAACAACACCCTGCTGTTGAACAGGAAGCGGCAACTGCGCAAGTGCCGCCGATACGCGGTTCTGCACCAGCACTTGGGCGAAGTTCAGATCCGTGCCGACCTTGAAGGTAACGATGAGCGTATATAGGCCGCTGCTCGTGCTGGTGGACTGCATGTACAGCATGTTCTGCACACCGTTTACCTGCTTCTCAATCGGCAGTGCCACGGTATTCACCAGGGTCTTGGCGTCAGCGCCCGGGTACGTGGTGGTGACCTGAATGGTTGGCGGGACGATGTCTGGATATTGCGAAATCGGCAAGGTGTTGATCGCGATGACGCCCAGCAAAACGAAAAGGACCGCGATGACGTTGGCAAGAACCGGCCGCTCAATGAAGAATTTTGAGATCATGGGACGCGCCTAGCCGGGATTACCAGGGGCGGGAGCAGAAACATCCTGCTCCGTCGGCGCGACCGTGCTGCCTGGTGCGGCGTTCTGAACGCCCTCAACGATCACCTGATCCGCCGGATCGAGGCCGGTCACCGCAATGAAGCCATTTTCTTCGGTACCCGTCTGCACACGCTTTTGCGCCACGACATTATTGGCCCCGACGACATAGACATAAGGACCAGCCTGGTCGCTGAGCACCGCGGCATCCGGCAGCGCCAGTTCCGGCACCGGCTCACCCAGCGGAATTCGCGCGCGGACAAACAGCCCGGGTAGGAGAATTTTGCTGTCATTATCGAGCACGGCGCGGACCTCGATGGTTCCGGTGGACGGATCAACGCTCGTGGCGACGTAATCGATCTTGCCGGCATGCGGATAATTTGTCTCGGACTGCAAGCTCACAAAAACCGGCGTGTCGGTCACATTCGTCGGGCTGCGACCCTGGGCAATCAGCACGGCACGGATCTTCAGCAGGTCCAGCTCATTAACATTAAAATAAACATAGATCGGGTTGAGCTGATCGATGGTGGCGAGATTGGTGGCGACCCCATTGCCGACCAGATTGCCGACATCGACCAGATGCCGGCTGACCCGGCCGTCGAAAGGCGCGGCGACATCGGTGTAACCGTAATCGATTTGCGCAAGCTCAAGGTTCGCCTCGTTCTCCAGAACCTGCGCCTGGTCCGAGTTGCGGGTCGCCAGCCATTGTTCGACATTGGCCTGGGACGTCGCGTTTTGCTTGATCAAGTTCAGCTGGCGGGTATATTGCGATTGGGCGAAGATCACCTGGGCCTGGGCCTGGGTAACCGCGGCCTCGGCCTGTTTCAGCTTGGCGGCGTAAGGCGGCTGCTCAATGATGAAAAGCGTCTGCCCCTTCTTAACGACACTACCGTCCGTGTAATCGATGCTGGTGAGATAGCCCGAGACGCGGGCCACCAGCTGAACCGAATTCACCGCCACCGTGCTACCCGTAACATTCAGGTACGTGGTAATCGGCATCCGCACGGGCTTGCTGGTGATGACCGGCGGCGGCGGCGGCGGCTGGTAGCTGTTGCTCTTGCCGCAAGCGGTAAGCGAAGCTGCCAGCAACAGCCCGCCCAGCAGCGCAAAGCTGCGTTTCAAGGAGCTTCTATACCTTCTCATGCGGCTCACCAGGTTGGCACATAGGTTTGTTCAATCTGTTCAGCTTTGCTCGTCGGCGCAGCATGATTTTCGGGAGCCAGCAGGCCGCCCCAGTCGGTTCGCTTCGCCATTTCCGTCTTTATCGCCTGCGGGACGACATCATGCGCTTGCGCAATCTGCCAGCCCCCGCCCAGCGCGCTGTAGAGCGAAACCAGCGCCTGCGGCACGTTGCCTTGCGCAACGGCGAGGGAGTTCTGCACCTGCAGCTGCTGCTGCTCGACGGTCAGCACGGTGGTGTAACTGGTGGCGCCGTCCTCATATTGAATCATCGCCAGATTGGTGGATTGCAGGGCCGACTGGTTGGCCGCGGTGAGCGTATTGACCGCGTTTTCCGCCTGCACGTAATCCGCGATTGCATTCTGCACTTCCTGCTGCGCCTGCAGCACTGTGTTCTGGTAGTTCAGGATGGATTGCTCAAACGCCGCATCCTGCGCGCGCACCTGGTTGGTGAGCTGGCCGTAATTAAAGAGCGGAATTTGCACCGAGGGGCCGAAGCTGATCGTCCGGCTCGACCATTGGAACAGGTCGCCGACCGTATTCCCGTTGGAATTGCTCGCCTCGTAGCCAAACGTGCCCGAGAGCGATAGCGCCGGATAGAGCTGCGCCTTGGCAACCCCCAGCTGCGCGGATTGGCTGGCGGCGGCCTCCTCCGCTTCCGCCACATCCGGCCGCTGGCGGAGCAGGTCCTTGGGAATGCCAACGGCAACGCTGGAAGGCGCCACCGGAATAGCGCTGCCGCCGCCAAGCAGCGGGTCGACTTGGTCGGGCGTCGTACCCAGCAGCACGGCCAGCGCGTCCTTCTGCGCCACCAGCTGCGCCTGCAGGGTGGGCACCGTGGCCTCGGTGGTATTGAGCTGCGTCTGCGCCTGGGTAACATCGAGCATGCTGGTCTGCCCGGCATTGAACTGGGCATTGGCGATACGCAGGCTTTCGGTCTGCACGGCCACGTTGGTCTGCGCGACCTGGATTTGCGTCTGCAGCGTCCGGATGGCGATGTAAGTCTGCGCGATATCCGCGGTAAGGGTCACGAGCGCCGCATCATAAGCCGCGATGGAGCCTAGAAAGGAGGCGTCGTTCGCCTGCACGGCGCGGCGGTATTTCCCCCAAAAATCAATCTCCCAGCTGGCGCTGAAAGCGAGTTCGCCGATATGGAAATTCGGATTAGTGCCTGGAATAAAGGTCGGCGACGCCTCGCTCTCCCGCTCGTAGTCATACGCCCCGGAAATGCCTTGCTGCTGCGGATACAGCTCGCCAACCGCGGCGGCCAACTGGGCACGCGCCTGCAGAACCCTCACGCCGGCGCTCTGCAACGAAAGATTGTTCTGATAGCCGATCTGGATGAGTTTGTTGAGAACGGGGTCGTTGAAATTTTGCCACCACTGCGGGTTCGCCGCCGGGCCGGATTGCACATTGCCGCCGCCCGTCGCGTACTGGCCCGCCAGTTTTGCCTTAGGCATCGTGAAGTTCGGCCCAACCATGCAACCGGTTAAAGCCAGCGCCGCCACCATCCCAAGGACGAGGCCGCGCCGCATCAGATCGGCAGCAGAGCTGTCTTAAGAGGTGACCGCGGAACAAAGCCAGCGATTGAACTGTTCAAGCAAGCCCCCTGAGGTGATTGACCCACGTTGTGTCGCAGCCAGATTGTCTTCTTGTAACAATAGGCGATATAACACAGGCCCTGAACCGAGCCAATGGGCCACAGACCTGGTGTGCGGGCATCGTGAAACGTTACCATGGCAGGCGCCGAGGCCCCATGAAGGCCGCGACGCCTGCCACAGCAAGACCAGGGCGGCTAGTGCTACGCTTGTTCGTTCAGGAAACGAAGCGCCTCCTGGTTGAAGCGGTCCCTATGTTCCACCTGCGCCCAGTGCCCACAGCGGGCCAACAGGAGCACGCGGCAGTTGGGAATACCTCTGGCCAGCAGCGGCGCCGTCTCAACCGGACAGAAATTGTCGTCCACGCCCCAGAAAGCCATGACCGGGCACTTGATCTCATGCAGCCGCGGCAACAGGTTGGCGATCTTGAGCTTTGCCAGAACCTGCCGTGGCTGGGTCTTGGCCACGGCGAGCCTCTCCTGAACCAGGGCATCGCTGAGCAGGCTTTTGTCATAGAACTGTAGCAGGAAGGTCCTGCGCAATTTATCGGCGGTCGGACCACCCGGCCCCAGAAGGGACCACATCATCGACCGGATGCCCGGCATGCGAAGATAGCGGAATTTGGACCCCAGCCCGCCAGGCGCGAGGAGCACCAGCTTCTCCACCTTGTCCGGATATTCCAGGGTAAAGCGCATGGATACGGCGCCCCCCAGGGAATTCCCGACCAGGATGACACGATCCGCGCCAAGCGCATCGACCACGGCCTTAAGCGCCGTGATCTGCAACTCCAGGGTGTAGTCACGATCCTCTGGCTTTGACGATTTGCCGTAGCCGAAAAGGTCGATGCCTACCGCCCGGTAGCCCGCCGCCGCGAAGACCGGCATATTGTCGCGGAAATTGCTTACGGCCGTGGCGCCAGGCGCGCTGCCATGCACGAAGATAACCGGCGTGCCGGCACCTTGCGTAACATAGTACACGCGGAGGCCGTTGCCGGCCTCCGCATATCCCTCGATTGTCTGAACGGTATCCAGCATCGCTCTGGCCGTTACAGTACGGACATGATTTTGGGCGCCAGCCCAAGCCCGCGGACGAGATCGCCCTCGAACTTGATCTTGCGTGTCATGGCCGCGACATGCGGCGCCAGCTTCTTGGCACGCAGGTCAAGCCAGATGTTCAGCGGGGCCGTGATGGTGAAATCAGCCGGCAACGACGCATCGCGGCTGACTTCGGGAATATCCTTGGTTGCGTCGATGACAACCGTCCCCATCCCGTCAAAGATAAACTTCAGCTTGATGTTCAGATTGCCAAGGTTCTTGGCCTTTGTCTCAAGCTCGGTCGCCAGGTCGTCAAAGGAAAGTTCGTTAGACATTTACAACTCCATCCAAAATTATTGCTTGTGGCCCCAGTCGCTCAATGCATCGAAGGTCTTGATTTCCCAATTCGCCTCGTCGCGAATTTCTATGCCCTCCGCACCGAACTCGACCGCGAATTCGCTCGGTGTGTTTGCATAGAACGAGAGCATTCTGTCGTTCGGGTGGCGGCCGATATTCATGTACAGGTTGATACCCATCTCACGGGCACGTTCCAGCGCAAACCCGACCTCATCCACCGTTTTGACCTCGACCATGACATGGTTAAGGCGCGCCGGAATCGGAATCCCCGCAAGAGCCAGGGTGTGATGCCGCGGATTAATGTGGAAGAAGGTGAATTTGATCGGAATGCCCTGGATATCCTGCACGATGTAGTCGCTGAGCTTGAAGCCCAGGACATCCTTGTAGAACGCCTCGCTGGCCTGAAGATCCGGCGCAGCGATGGCGATATGGCCTAAGCCCATGTCGCCGGTGAGAAAGCCTCCCTGCACCAGAGGTGTCTTCGCGGGCGTCGTCATGCGCTTGGGATTGCAGGTGATCTCGATACGCAACCCGTTCGGATCGAGCAGCCAGATCATGTCCTGAACGTCGCGCTCGGCCAGTTCGGCAGGCGTGGCACGATGCACCTCTACCCCATGGGAGACAACATGCGCGGCGACTTCCTCGAGCGCCGAGTTATTCGCGACGAGAAACCCAGCTGCCCAAAGATCCTCGCTGCTGCCTGGCTTTATCAGGAAGCGGTAGGCAAAGTCATCCATGCGGATGCGCATATATTCGCCCGCCTGCTCGGCAGGAATTTCCATGCCGAGAAACTCAGTGGCATAGCGCCGCCACTCATCCGTCTTGTTCGACTCCAAAACGAGATAGCTGAGCTGTTTGATAAGTTCCATATGCTTTGCTCCTCTTTCAGATGAACAGGCTGAGCACGTCGGACGGGAAATCATTCAGCGTGGCCCGGCCATACACCGAGGCCCACTTGGTCCGGTTGTTGATGGCATGCACGCGGGCAGCCTGGATATCGCGGAACAGCCCCTGGATCGGCAGATCGCACGACAGCGAGCGCGCACCGCTGGCGAGGAACAGACGATCGGCGGCGCGGTGCGCGAGATCGACAAGATTGCAATGATCGAAGCGGTAACGCGCGCGATCGGTGAGCGACACCTCCTCACCCGCGGACAGCGCATCCATGATCTCGTTGAAGTTGGCACGCATCGTCATGCGGGCGTTGCGGATCTCGGCGTCGGACTCGGCGATGCGGATCTGGTTGGACGGATCCTCCGCCCAGCGCGTGTTCGTGTACTTGTTGGTCGAGCTCATATTGGCTTCAACGAAAAGTTCGAGAATCCGCTGCGCGGCACCCAAGGCGGGCGTCGTGATGCAGGCGCCGAAAATAGTCGGGAACGGCACCATGAACAGCGGGGCGTCGGCCGTGCCGTCAATGATTCCTGGCGTGGTAAAGGTCTGGCTGGCGATGATGGGGAGCTGGCGGTAATTCGGGACGAAAGCCCCCTCAAGCACCACGCTCTTGCTGCCGGTGCCCTTCAGCCCCATGACATTCCAGTCGTTGAGGATCTTGAAATCGCTCTTGGGCACCAGATAGGTGCGGTAATCGGGGAACGGCGCGCTTTCATCAACGATGTTGCCGCCGAGCAGAACCCAATCGACATGATCGACGCCGCTCGAGAAGAACCAGCGGCCGCGCAGGGTGCAGCCGCCCTCGACAGCCTCCACCGTGCCCGTGGGCGCATAGGACGAGGAGATCAGCACTTCCTCCTTGCCGCCGCCCCACACATCTTCCTGCGCCTTCTTGGAGAAATGCGCCAGCTGCCAGTTATGCACACCGACGACGCCCATGATCCAGGCGCTGGACGGGCAACCCTGGGCGAGAATTTCCTGAACCGTGAAGGTGTCGGCCGGATGGCACTCATAGCCGCCCCAGTACGCGGACTGGAACATCTTGAAAAAGCCAATACGCTTGAAGTCCGCGACCGTCTCAGGATGCACTTTGCCCAGCGCCTCGGTCTCCTTGGCGCGTTCGCGCAGGGTCGGCAGCATGGCAACCGCCTGTTCAATGAGGCTGGCGCCAATTTCGGATTGAGGGGCCGTCTTCGACAAATACTTGGTTATGTGCGTCATCGTTTCCTCTGGAGCGGCGTACCGCCGGTTAAACTCAAAGATGGCCTGACCAGGCGGAGCTTCTCGTTCCGCCGCCGCGACAGGCGGCACCATCAGGCGGGGGGCTGGAATGACCGAAGTAGCGGCGACAACCTGAGGAGCTGGCTTTGCTGCTCCTGACTGGCCATCGGCCAAACTCCGGCGGCTGGCATTCTTTTTCGCCGCCGTTAGTGTTCCCGGCTCATTTCAACGTTCCCTGGGCAATCATATAACACATATGTTCAAAATCAGTCAAGAATGTATTGTTGTGTGTAAATGATGGCTAATATGGCCA